>OOAQ01000137.1_pt1 | contig 59464 bp, 82 predicted proteins | sample 1671051 | NCBI WGS metagenome assembly OOAQ01 (sample SAMN06348117, study PRJEB24527) | human gut metagenome | biome: human gut; feature: ankylosing spondylitis patient; material: feces | host: Homo sapiens | place: China | collected 2015-10
ACCATGGCAGGGAAGAAGAGCATGGAATAAAACAGGGTGTGCTGGGTCCACAGGCTATACCAGCCGTCGGTGAGGATCTCAAGATTTTGCAGATAATTGAAGGTGCCGTAGGTGGCGGAAAGGACCGGCAGCACAAAGAACATCGCCCAGATGGGGGATGCGTGGAGTTTGCGGTTTTCTGCAAGAATACAGCGTTTCAGCATGGTTTTATACCTCCTCGTCCTGTACCTTGCGCCACGCAAGGGCAAACAGCACTGCGCCCAGCGCAAGGGTAAAGGCCAGCAGCCCCCAGTTGAAGGGGCGGGTGCCGTAGGTGACGGTGTGGGTGGCTTTGTCCCAATTGGCGACCTCGTAGGCGCTCAGAGGAATATAGTACCCAAAGGGCACAAAATAACTGGCAAGCGGCGGCATAAAAGCAGAGAACAGCCCCACCAGTGCCCCTACGATGCCCACGCAGAGCGCCGGCAGGGGATTGCCCACCCACAACATCAGCAGAAATTCGCCAAAGAAGAGCATTGCATCCACAGCCAGTGTGCAGACGAACAGATAGACCAGCTGCCCAGTGGGAAAGGCTTCCGTGTAGCCGTGCACGATGCCCAGCAGAACGGCGGCACCCGTTTCCAGCAGAGTCACCAGCAGGATTTCCAGCAGGCCAAAGGCGGCTTTGCCCGCAAACAGGCTGCGGCGCTCCTGCAGGGTGTAGAGGAGCTTTGGCATACTGCCTTTGACCTCGATCTCCCACAGGCGGCTGGCAAGCACGGCCATCAGCACCGGCATCAGAATGGCCTCGATGACCGGGATGCTGTAAAACAGGGCGCTATAACCGTTGGCCAGTTCTTCGGGGTCAGAGGGAGCAAGCCCGCCCACCCATAAGATCATGATGAGGGGCACCAGCAGGCAGAGCAGCAGATCGTGCCGCCGGTGCGCCTTCTGAAGTTCAGCATGAAAGGAACGCAGCATCTCAGGCCACCTCCCCGTTGTTCTGGGTCAGGCTGAGGAAGATCTCTTCCAGATTCTTTGTCTGGGCGGTCAGCCCGACCACACCGACACCGTTTTCGGCCAGCGTGCTCACCAGTGCCGCCAGTGCTTCGTCCGGCAGGGCGGGCAGTTCCAGCACATCCGGGTGCTGTGCCTGTATCACCGCCCGGATGCCCTGTCGGTTCAGCACCGCAATGCTTTTGGGAACATCCAGCACCCGCAGCAGGATCCCGCCGCGGCTGTGCTTCTGCAAGGCCTGCAAAGAGCCCTCAAACAGCATCTTTCCGTGGTTCAGGATGCCCACCTGCGTGACCATCTGCTCGATCTCGCCCAATAGGTGGCTGGAGATCAGCACGGTTGCCCCGGTGGTTTCCGGCATGGAGGAGATCAGGCTGCGCATTTCCTGAATGCCGGCCGGGTCCAGACCATTGGTCGGCTCGTCCAGGATCAGAAGATTGGGGCTGCCCAGCAGAGCCATGGCAATGCCGAGCCGCTGCTTCATGCCCAGCGAATACTGCCCCACCTTCCGGTTGGCATCGGCAGCCAGGTGGACGATCTCCAGCACCCGGTCAATGTCCTTGTGAGCAACGCCTTTCAGGTCGGCCACGATGGCCAGATTTTCCCGGGCCGTCAGATGCAGATAGCCGGAGGGGGATTCGATCAGGCTTCCGGTCTGCCGCAGCAGGGGGATGCGGTTTGTTTCGTTCATGGTATGGCCCAGCAGTTCCACGCTGCCGCCGGTGGGGTGCACCAGCCCCAGCAGCATCTTCATGCTGGTGGATTTGCCCGCACCGTTCGGGCCTAAAAAGCCGTAGACGCACCCTTGCGGGACGGTCAGGTTCAGATGATCGACCACGGTGCGGCCGTTGTAGCTTTTGCACAGGTCGTGTGTTTCAATGACAGGTTTCATAGAGGATGCTCCTTTCTCGTTCGCTTGGAACACCCACAGTTTACCTCGGCGGGCTTAAGCTCCGCCGAAGCCTGTCTTAATCTGCGCTTAAATTTTCGCAAAATCCGGACATTTCCGGCCAGAACGTGTTATAGTGGGAACAGAAAATGACCGGAGGAACACCGCGATGAACACGATCCAACAGGCACACATTTTACTTGTAGATGACAACACCGATCTGCTGCGGCTGCTCGAAGAGCAGCTGCGTGGGGCAGGCTATCAGAACATCCGCACCGTGCAGAACTGTGCCGCCGCACAGACCGCCTTTGCAGCCGAGATGCCGGAACTGATGGTCCTGGACATCAACCTCCCGGACGGGGACGGGTTTTCGCTGTTTCGTACCCTGCGGGCAAAAGCCGATGTGCCGACACTGTTCCTCTCTGCACGGGACGCCGATGCCGACCGCTTGTTCGGGCTGGGACTGGGCGCAGACGATTACCTGACCAAGCCATTTCTGATGCAGGAACTGCTTTTGCGGGTGCAGCACCTTTTGCAGCGTGCTTACCGGACCGAGCTTTCCCGGACAAAAGCAGCAATCTTGCAGCTGGGCGACCGGAGCGTAGACCTGCACGATGCCCTTGTGACCCTGCCGGACGGAACCACCCTTGCCCTGACAGCGACCGAGCGGACGCTTTTGCGCAAGCTGGCCGAAAACCGCGGGCATATCGTGACCTACGATGCGCTGTGCGAAGCGGTGTGGGGCGCGGATTATTATGGGTATGAAAACAGTCTGGGGGTTCATATCCGGCATCTGCGGGAAAAGCTGGAACCGGAGCCGGGCAGGCCGCGCTTTCTGCAGACGGTGAGGGGCATCGGGTACAAGCTGGCAAAGGAGGATGCACGATGAAAACCTTTGTGCGGCTCATTCGGCGGTATGTTCTGGCGGCGGTGGGCATCGTTCTGCTGCTGGTATTTCTGGGCCTTGGGCTGCTGGTGTTTCTGGGCTGGCAGGAAACGACCCATCTGCCGCAGAGGACCTATGCGTCCAGCGAAATTGCGGATGCCATGGCGGAAACTCCGGCGGGGCTTGCCCTTGGCGCAGCGCACACCCCGGAAGAATGGATGGACGGCTATGCATGGGCCATGGTGCTGGACGACACCGGTCATATCCGGTGGAGTTACGCTTTGCCGGACGCGCTGAACCACGCCTATACCACCGGGGAAGTGGCAGGGTTTGCCCGCTGGTATCTGGACGATTATCCGGTGTTCTGCTGGGCAGAGGACTATGGCCTGTTTGTCATCGGGCTTGCCAGAGGGAGTTTGTGGAAATACAGCATTTACACCCCGCCGGAGTACATCCTGAACCTTGCCAAAACCATTCCGCTGGGGTTTGGACTGCTGCTGCTTCTGGCAGCGATCTGCTGTTTTCTGCTCAGCTGGCAGGGGGCCAAGCGGCTGGAAACGGTGGCTTCCGGGCTGGATGCGCTGGCCGAGGGGCAGACCGTACAGCTGCCTACGGAGGGCTTTGCCGGGGAGCTGGCCGAAAAGCTGAACCGGACCAGTGCGCAGCTGCAAGCGCGGAACGAACTTCTGGCCCGGCGGGACGATGCCCGCACCCAGTGGATCGCCGGGGTCAGCCACGATGTGCGCACCCCGCTGGCGCTGATCCTGGGCTGGGCGGAGCAGCTGGAGCGGGACGCCGTCCTGCCGGAAACTGCCCGGCAAAAGGCCGGCGGCATCCGCACCCAGAGCGAAAAACTCCGCACCCTGATCGAGGACCTGAACCTGACCAGCAAGCTGGAATATGGAACACAGCCCCTGCGCAAGCAGGAATTCGCGGCGGGGCCGCTGTTCCGGGAGCTGGTGGCGCAGTTCTGCGAAAGTCCGCAGGCGGAGACCTGCGAGGTGTCGCTGCAGCAGACCGCTGCCGCAGAGCAGGCGAAAGTCTGCGTGGACCGCGCCCTGCTGGAACGATTGCTGGAAAACCTGCTGGGCAACAGCATCCGGCATAATTCGGCACCCGTAGAGATCGAGGTGCAGACGGATGCTGCCGGAAATCGCTTCTGCCTGACCGTCGCGGACAACGGCACAGGCTATCCGCCTGCCGTTCTGGCGGCACTGCAAGGCACGCCGCAGAACGAGCAGACCCCGCACATTCTGGGGCTTCATGTGGTGGAACAGATCGCCGCCGCGCATGGCGGCAGGGTGGCGTTCGGGCAGAATGCGCCAAACGGTGCAAAGGCAACGGTGTGGCTGCCCCTTGACCAAAAGGCCCCTGTTGCTTTTGGTCAGAATGTGGTAAAATGAAACCATCAAGTTACACAGGAGGCACTTTCATGCTCAAACGTCTGCGCACAGCTCACCCCATTTTGTATTGCATCCTTGCCGAGGTACTGTTCCTCGGCTCCCTGTTTTTGTCCAGTCTGGTGCTGACCGTCGCGCTGGTGGCGGCCGGGGCGGATTTTTCCGGTCTGGATGAATACCTTCTCAGCCTTGTACAGGAGCTGGTGGGGGCAGGGGCGGCCTGGCTGCTGCTGCGCCGCACCGGGCGGCAGGGACTGCTGGGCCGCCGCGGCAGCGGCTTTTGGAACGGTCTGCTGGTGGGGATGTACCCGCTGGCATTCATCTGCTACAGCATATACAGCGCACTGATCTTTGGGCGGCCGGACACGCCGCTGCTCCCGGCGGGGCGTATCCTGAGCTTTCTGGCCTGCATGGCAATGGTGGGCGTGGCGGAGGAATTCCTGTTCCGGGGCGTCATTGCCGAAACGCTGCTGGAACACTTCGGCACCAGCCGGGCCGGTGTCTGGAAAGCCTGCCTGCTGTCCGGCGTGCTGTTCGGCGCGGCTCACCTGACCAACCTGTCCAGCTCGGCACCCTTCGGCGTGCTGATGCAGTGCGCGTTCTCGGCGTCGCTGGGAGCGCTGTTTGCGGCCATCTACTTCCGCACCGGCAACCTCTGGGTCACAGTATTCCTGCACGGGGCCATGGACATTGCCTCCATGCTCATCGGCGGGCTGTACGGCACCACGACCCTCTCCGAGAGCGTGAGCGGCTACGACGCCTCCATGCTGCTGACCGTGGTGGTATACCTGCTGCCCGTTGCGTTCCTGCTGCGGAAAAAGAAGCTGCCGGAGGTGCAGCTGTACTGGGGAGCGTACACCCAAAAATGAGGGCAGCAGGGCTGAATTTGTAAAATAAACGCAAGAGAAAACGCAAGAGAAATCTTAGCGACTTCTCTTGCGTTATTTTTTTGCGCATTTTTAGGGAAAGCGAGGAAAAAGCAGGAAATGGCAAAGCACATGACCCAAGATGACCGCAAGACGCTGGAAGCCCGGTACAATGCCGGGCAGAGTGTGGCGGGGATCGCAAGGGCGATGCGATTCAATTACTCGACAATATATAAAGAGTTAAAGCGCGGCGACACCGGCAAGATGGACGCCAATGGCCGCGCCGGGTACAGCGCAGCGCTGGGACAGCAGCGTTTGTACAACAAGAAGCAGCAGCTCAGGTATTGGGCTGACCGCCCGGCGGAGTAAAGAGGATGGGAGAAGTATTCAAGCTGAACCATTGCTATAACGTGGACTGCGTTCCGGCAATGGAACTGTTCCCGGACAATTATTTTGATCTGGCCGTTGTAGACCCTCCGTACTTCTCTGGTCCAGAGCGTCGGGGCTTTTACGGCTCCAAGGTAAGCAAGATAGGCGTACACCGGGACTATCCGATTTCACCGGCATGGATCAGGCCGGGACCGGAGTATTTCAGAGAACTGCTCCGCGTTTCCAGACACTACATCGTGTGGGGCTGCAACTACTTTGATTATAAGTTTGCAACCGGGCGGATCGTGTGGGACAAGTGCAACGGAAGCTCCAGCTTTTCGGACTGCGAGATAGCGGCGACCGACTTATTTACATCGGTGCGGCTGTTCCGCTATATGTGGTCCGGCATGATGCAAGGTAAGAGCATTGCAGAAGGCGGCACCATGCAGGGAAACAAATCCATGAACGAAAAGAGAATCCACCCGACCCAGAAACCGGTTGTCTTGTACGACTGGATATTCAAAAACTATGCAGAGACGGGGCAAAAGGTACTCGATACTCACCTTGGAAGCGGAAGCAGCCGCATAGCAGCCTATGAGGCGGGGCTTGACTTTATCGGATTTGAAATCGACCCGTTCTATTTCCAACTGGAAGAAGAACGGTTTGCAGAGCACACGAGCCAAACCAGCCTGTTTCACATGGAGAGATGAAATGCAAAAAGATATGAGGGACATGGACGACGAAAGCATGAAAGCCCTTGCAAATGACATTCTCGCAAAATGCCAAGAGCAAGAGCTTTCATACGGGGAAATGAGGATTCTACTCACAGTCCTGCTTGTGCGGCTGGATGAAGCAAAAGGCAGGATTGAAAGAGCTGCGCTATTCCAAAAGGCAGAGATCAAACCTTTTTGAGCGTTGCAAGAGCGGCATCCAAGGTTCCTTTGTCCATTGCAGCATAGAGAGAAACATACCCAGTAAAGATATCCAAAGCGTAAGCAGCGGGGTTCTTGTCGAGAGGAACGCCGTTTGCCAATTCGGCCGAAACGTGCTGCAATGCTAAATCGTAAACGAACTTCTGGCGGTCGGTCATAAAAATCACCTCCTTTCCGTGCTCATTGTACCACGGGAACGGAAAATACGAAAGGAATAGAAGGATGCTTGAACTGGCAATCTGGATGTATCACATCGGAAATCCTGACCCGGTGGTTCGGGTCATTACCGATGTTGCGACCAGCCTTGTGATTCTGTGGGGCGTGGTGAACCACTACGCAAAGAAAGAATCTGACAAGGAGTTCATGGACGTTTACAACGAGATGCGAAACTGGAAAGCGGTGGCGCACTACAATGCAGAGCAGGCACAAGAGCTGCGAGAAAGGCTAAATGAAAAGTGGGAGGATTTGAGAAAGTGATACTTGAAAAACTCCACCGGAGAATCAACGAATTCCACAAGGCGTTCAACTGGCGGCGATTCCGCCGTGATGCGTTGCACCTGGGCGAAAGCCTGCTGGTGTTCGGCGTGCTGTACGGCATTTTCTCAACCCTGATCTGGGGTGTCTGCTGGCTGTTCAAAATCAATTACGACCCAGATCTCATTGCCGTTGCATGGGCAGTGCCGGTGTTGCTGGACACTTTGGTCAACAAGGCTTATGACTGGAACAATGAAGTCCGGGACTGGGATTGAGAGGTGGGAACGACCTATGAATGAAGCAACAAGAATCTCGCTGAAAGACCAGTTCAACAGTCTTTTGGTACGGGCTATTGAGGGTAGGCGCGGCGGTATGGCACTGATGCGGGTGCTGGAAGAATTGGACTTTTACAATTCCCCGGCCAGCGCGAAGCATCACCTGAATGTCCCCGGCGGTCTGGTGCTGCATTCTCTCAATGTGGCAAGAGCTGCCCTGGAATTATGCGACAAGATGCCGCAGTTTGCAAAATGCAATAAGGGCGCAGTCTTGACCGCCGCGTTACTCCATGACGTTTGCAAGGCTGGGCAGTACATCAAAAAGCCGGATGGCAGTTACTGTTATGAAGATAGTCACTTGATGGGACACGGTGAAGCATCCGTCAGCATTATCAAAGACTGGATTTTCTTGACCGACACGGAAGCCCTGGCAATCAGGTGGCACATGGGAGCATATAGCGGAGAGCAGGACTGGGGAACGCTCAGCAAAGTATACGACCGCTGCCCGGAAGCCCTGTGCCTGCACATGGCTGACATGATCGCAACGCACATCATGGAGGTAGAAGAGTGAGCAGAGGCACCGCCTACTATGATCTTCCGAATGGTGAGCGAATAGAACTGCCGACAACCATGCCGGATGTTGAGGAAGTGCCGGGACCCCTATGTGATGGAAAATTTGAATTGCCAGAAGCCGTAAAAGAAATGTTCAAGTGGATGGATGAAACATTCGGAACATGGGAAAGCGACTTCAGCAGTTTCAAAATCTGGATGAAATTGCGGAAAAACTTCAATCCACCGGTGCGCTGGGAAGCAGTGCAGGACAAGCGTCGAAACCCAAAGCCTTTGGGCCGAAACACCTATTTATATAAAGCAAGGAAGATCAAGAGCTTGGCAAGAAGTACACATACCAGAGTATCCCTGCACAAGGGAAAACAAAAGGGCACTGAAGAACAGTGCAAGCACACATTCAAGATAACCACAGCCCGGTGCGCGCCTTGCAGTGGTTACAACGTGGAGTGCGAGCACTACGAGAAAAACAATACCGCTGATACAAAGCATGGTTCTTCTCAACCGTGAAATAAGCAGCCCTGCACCGCAGAAGCGGGGCTGCTTTTATATGGCGCATGGCGCTTTTTCTAGGCATTGAGCGCTGCAAGCAGGGCCGGACCCTGTATGCGCCGAGTTGAGTTTTCCATGGAAGCCGGTACGGTCAGGAAATCAGCCGTCCGGCATAGCGGAATGGTGCTGTACAGCAGCGTCCTCCTTTCCGTTCAAGCCCGGTGAAAGATCGGGCTGCCATTTCCGCGAAAGACGCACCCGCATGGAGCTGACGGGAACGGGTGCGCCGCAGCATGAGCGTAGAAATGCCCTGTTTGATCCGCCCAGGACAAAAGCGGTAGGCTGTTGCCGCAGCCGCCCCGCCCGGCGCTCTATTTGCCGGGCGGGTTTGATATGCGGACGCATAGTGGATGAACCTGCTTCTGACTTGATTCCCTATGAGCAGGAACGCCAGTTCGATGCTGGTCGTCCGTGCAAGAAAAAGTGAGGAAAGCGAAATGAAACTTGAATGCCTGACACCGGAATTTCCGCAAGGTGCAAGAGTTTACAGCGTGGATGGTGTGGCACCTTCCCTGCTGAACAGTGCATCGGCTATGAGATCGCAGGCGATTCTGGCCAGCGGGGGGGGGGCAGCATGAAAATCTGTGAAAGCGGGCCGGTAATTTGCAGAGCATCCGGTCAGGCATCGGCGGACACACTGAACGAAACTTGCCCATGCCTAACGTGCGACCATGAAGCGCCTATCGTGGCCGGGGCGTACTGTATGGCTGGAAATTTCGTTGACCGGAATACCAATCAGAACGGATGCGGAGTAAGAGAAAACGCTTCGTTCACACTGAACACGGTGGACCAGCACGCCGTTTCCTACGATGCAAGACATCACTGTCTTGGTGGAGAGGTCAGCGGAACACTTCAGGCAAAGGGAGAAGGAGGATGGAGTTTGAACTACATAAATCCGGTGCTCCAACCGCTGCCTGAAAATACGGTCGGCATCGACCTCTACAACGGAGCCGTTACTGGAAACACTGCGGCTACTCTCACGAAGAAAAATGATGGCACATCAAGCGGCCCGGAAGTTGCCCAAAGAAAAACGCCGGACTGGATCGTGCGCAGACTGATTCCGATGGAGTGTGGCAGACTGCAAGGCTTCCCGGACGGATGGGCAGAAATTGAACCGCTGACCGACTTGCGGGAACTGCCGTTCTGGCGTGAGGTCTACACAAAGGACTGCGAGATCAAGGGGAAAAAGCCGAACCGGAAGATCATGCAGGCGGACAGCGAAGAAGGCAGGCGTGTCCTGATGCGCTGGCATGATGGCCTGCACAGCAGGGCGGCAGAGTACGCAATGTGGGGCAACGGAATGGCGCTACCAAACGCATTGTTCTTTGTAAAGAACGCGTTCCGCGAACTGGGAAAGCCGCCCGGAGAAATAAAGCTGGGAAGCCTGTTCGATGGAAGCGGAACAATGCCGCTGTGCGCCGCAATGTGCGGCGGGCATCCGGTCTGGGCAAGCGAGGTAGAGCCGTACCCCATTGCTGTTACAAAGACGCATCTGCCGAACATGAAGCATCTTGGAAGCGTTACGGACATCAAGGGCTTTCTGATTGAACCGGTTGACATCATAACGTTCGGAAGCCCATGTCAGGACTTGAGCATTGCAGGAAAACGTGCCGGACTTAACGGTGCCAAATCTGGATTGTTCTGGGAGGCAATACGCATTATCTGGGAAATGCTGCTGGCGACCGGCGGAAAATATCCACGGTTCGTCATCTGGGAAAATGTGCCCGGTGCCCTGTCATCGAACAAAGGAAAGGATTTTGAAGTTGTCCTCAACGAATTACTACACCTCAGAGAGTTTGCCGGAGGTAGAGCAGATCAGTCTATTCTCCAACATGGCAAGTGGGGGGGGCTTCGCAAACTACGGAGCTGTTGCCTATCGAATTGTCAATGCTCAATGGTGGGGAATCCCCCAGCGCCGGCGCAGAGTATATGCTGTCTGCGATACTCGTAGAGAATCCGCCGGAGTGGTCGTTTTTGAGCGAAAAGGCACTGAATGGAATTTTGAACCGTGCATCCCGCAGGGGGAAGAAGTTACAGGGCTTACTGCTGACTGCTATTCATGGCATGATCGAATGGTGGCAACAAAACCCTGCGGGGGGGCAGCGGGAAGCCTACACAATGAAGATCCGCAGCGGATGTGACGGCGGAGGAAAGGGACCGCTTGTCCAAGAAGAACTTTCGGCAACATTGGCAACGCACCAAGATCAGACGCTATTTGAGTTAAGAAATACGGTGCTGAATGACCAGGGCGGCGGTTTCATGGAAGTTACGCATGGGATGACCGGAACACTCCGAGCACAAGAGCATGGGCACGCACCAATCACATTCGACAAAACAGAAGGGAGCGAAAAGACGTGAAGGTAGAAACGATAAGCAAAGCAATCATTGCGGCGCTTCTTGCGGCGGAACTTGCAAGCTGCACGAAAGCCGCTCTGATGCAGAACCGGATCACGGATCTGGAAACACAGAGGGATATCTACAAGTCCATGTACGAGGACTGGAAAGGCGCGGCGGGCGAAGTTGCCGGGTATGCTGATGACCTGCGGGATTCGCTGAAAGCGCGGGACAGGTTGGATGGAAAGCTACTGGTAGAGGATGCCGGAGACTTCCTCTGCACGGCATACTGCACCGAAAAGCGGGAGCACATCTGTGGAACTGGAACGGGAATTACCGCCAGCGGCGCGCCGGTTGAAGGAGGCGTGACAGTGGCGGCAGACCCGGACGTTTTTCCGTTCGGGACCGTCCTCTACATTGAGGATGTGGGAGTGAGAATCGTTCAAGACACCGGAGCCAGCGTAAAGGGAAAACATCTGGACGTTGCCGTTTCCGGTAGCCATAAGGATGCACTGAACTGGGATGGGTACGGCCAGCACAGGGTTTGGATCGTCCGGGAGGCAGAGTAATGGACAAAGAACAAATGGCAATTGCCCGCCTACAGGACGCTGCAAGGCTTTCGGAGCATCGGTACAAGAAACCGTTAATGGTCACATACTCTGGCGGTAAGGACTCACAAGTGCTTGTGGCTCTGGCTGAACGTGCAGGAATCAACTTTGAGGTGGTCAACAGCCATACCACAGCAGATGCGCCGGAGACAGTATATTTCATCCGTGAGCAGTTCAAGGCGATGGAAGAACGGGGAATCAAATGTTCCATCGTTATGCCACGCTACAAGGACAAGCTCGTGTCCATGTGGACACTGATTCCGCAAAAGCTGATGCCGCCAACACGACTTGTGCGGTACTGCTGTGACGTTTTGAAAGAAAACACAGGGAAAAATCGGTTCATTGCAACAGGTGTGCGGTGGTCTGAATCTTCCCGGCGCAAAAATAGTCGTGGCGTTATGGAACTGGCGCACAGGGATAAGGAAAAGCGTATCATTCTGATGTCTGATAACGATGAAAAGCGGAAGCTCTTTGAAACCTGCAACCTCAAGGGCAAAATGACCGTCAACCCTATTGTAGATTGGTCGGATGATGATGTGTGGGATTACACGCACAGCGAACACTTGCCTATCAATCCGCTTTACTGCGAAGGGCAAAAGCGTGTTGGCTGCATCGGCTGTCCTATGGCTGGTAGGGGGGGCAGACAGCGTGAGTTTATGCGCTGGCCGCAGTATGAAAAGCTCTATATCTCTGCATTCGATAGAATGTTGGAAGAAAGAAAGGTACGAGCAGCTGGGCGTGGAGAAAAGCGCTTTGCGACCGATGACTGGCAAACTGGAATGGATGTTTTTCGCTGGTGGATGGAAGATGATAACATAAGCGGGCAGCTGAGCATGGACAATCTGATGGGGGAAGAACGGTGAGAACAGAAAAGGAGAAGCGGAAATGGACTGGGATGATTGTGCTGTGATAGCAGACCAGACCTGCATATTGCGGAGCGATAAGTGCTTCAAGGAGAATCAGAAATGAATCTTCCAGATAAAAAATACACGGTGATCTACGCAGATCCACCGTGGAGTTACCGCCAGCACGGAACCGGCCCGAAAAGCCGGGGCAATGCAGAGCAGCACTATCACACAATGGATGTGGATAGCATCTGCGCACTGCCGGTCCAACAGCTTGCGGGGGGGGGCAGGGTTGTGCCCTGTTCATGTGGGCCACGTTTCCGACCATCCCGGATGCACTCCGGGTAATGGAAGCGTGGGGATTTACTTATAAAACCGCCGCTTTCGTCTGGATCAAGAAATATAAATCAGGCGGGAACTTTTACGGCATGGGCGCGTATACCCGCGCAAATGCGGAGGTTTGCTTGCTGGGAGTGACACCGGGATTCAAGGCAAAAGAACTGGTCAAAAGCCATTCGGTGCATCAGGTGATCGAATCACCGATACAGGCGCACAGCATAAAGCCGGATGAAGCCCGCCGTAGGATTGTTGAATTGCTGGGCGATGTGCCACGCATTGAATTATTTGCTCGCCAACACGCGCTCGGATGGGATGCGTGGGGAGATGAACTTGAGTAATTGGAGGAAAGGTATGGAAGGACTTGTAAAAACGCTAGGCATTCTGATGGCTTTGGCGGCTGTGGCACTGTGGGCAGCATTGATTTTATTTGTGCCGGCCGCACTGATTAAATTCCTTTGGCTGTATCTGGTGGCATGATGGACAATGAAACACTGACACGGATCCTCTCGGCACGGTTTATAACGTGTAATGAACAGACCCGAAAAGGCAGTAAAGGCTGCACGAAAGAGTGCAAGCTCTATGAGCTACAAGAGCCGGGCATGACCTGCCGGGACAGTGTTCTTCTCCACGCAGAGGAAGCAAAGAAAATTTTGAAAATAAGATCGCACAACTCCTGACACAGGCCGCCCGCTGCGGCGGCCTTTTTCGTGAGCATGGGAACAGGCCCGGCCCGGTTCAACTCCGGGATTGCCCAAAACTGAAAGGAGAATGCACCGATGCAGAGGTATTACATTTTGCTGAAAGCGACCGGTGCTGGTGGGTGGCCGGGTTGGCTGCCGTACCGGCTGGATGCGGACAGCGCTGAACAGGCTGTTGAAAAAGCCAAGGAGCAGGCCGAGAATCATTACCCGGAGTACGAAAAGTTTGAAGTTCAGGCTATCGAAATTGAAAGGAGAAGCAAATGAAGCTGGCAGCAATCGCAAAGCTCATTAAGGCAGATGGGTACTGTAAACTCTACAAAGTGTTCTATGACGATTGCAGAACCTATGATTTGTACATTGGAACCAAAACGGCAATCTTCCCGCTGACCGGATTTCCGAAGGCACAAAATGAAAGTGAGTTGGCAACCCTCCTGGGCATCAGCAAAAAGGAATGGGCAGACATCGAGTTTGATAATGACTGCCCGGATGATCTCCATCACATCGAAGGGATGGATTTGGACGACACGGCAGACGGAGAAATGGACTGCGTGACCGGAAGAATCGGTATCCGGTACTGCGGGTGTGAACTGGTTCCAATGATCGAGCCTGTTTCGGGAACGGTCGGTTTTGTGGATGCGAAGCAGATCATGCCAGTAGCAGATGAAATCCGCAAGAGCGGATATTTCAAATACTGCGCCAGGAAGATGGCAAGCGGCGGACGCTACTATGTTATCAAGGACGGAATGGTGGTGCGCGGCGCGGTGCTTCCTGTAAAGCTGGAACCTCTGGCAAAGTCTGGACTGCGTGAGCTTGCCGACATGGTGAAAAAGACTAGGGATGTTGCCGATGTGGAGGACTTGAGCGAACAGGAGGACAAAAACGATGCGTAAGACTTTGGAACTGCTGGCTTTGTCCACCTGCACTGCCGCGCTGTGCGTAACACTGACTGGGTGTGAAGCAGTCAAGGGCACAGCAAGCGGTGAAAAACCGGTCAAGACGGTATATGTTTACCTGCCGGACGGCACTTTACTGGACAAAGGACGGGCGGACAAGGTAAGTTCGTTTGCACACAATGATCGTATCGTGAAAGTCACGATTGACGGGAAAACATACGAGACCAGCTGGGCCAATGTGGTTTTAGTGGAGGAATAACGATGAGCAAGATTTTGAAAAGTGTAACCTTGGGTGATGTGAAAAATGGTGGCACCTTCAGAGCGCTGGGCAAGGAGTTTGTGAAGCTGGATGCGGACGAACACGGCTGCCTTGCACTGGCAAAGGAAATTTGGACGAGAATGCCGTTCCGTGAAGGTGACGACCCAGAATGCCCCAACGATCTGCGCCGGAGCGAGATTATGCCATATCTGGGTAACTGCCTGGCAGAGTTTACAAAGAACGGCACTCCGCTGAGTACATTCATTCCGCTCAGAATCGACCTTCAGGATATGACCGGCCAGAACGAATACGGGATCTTTGAAGTAAGGATTGGTCTGTTGACCCTGCGCGGGTACGGAAAATATTGGAGACTGATCCCGAAAGTAGATGAGCCGTGGTGGTTGGCAACGCCTTACGGCACGCCGAATTGCTCTCCGTACACCAACAGTAGCAACTACGTCTGGTGCGTCAACACCGGTGGCTCCAGCTACAACCGCTGGTACAACTACTCCTATGGTGTTCGCCCCGTTTTGTGCTTTTCCTCTGCACTCCTGGTCTCTGTTGAGGACGAAGGCGAGGCCGGGTTTTCTCTTGCAAATGTTCCGCTGGATGATCTGCTGGCTGAGATCAAGAGCCGGACGGAGGGTTGACCATGGATGCAGTGAAAAATGACGTGAAGCGGCTGGTCAAAATTGAGCTGGCCGCTGCAAACAAGAAGTTTCGGATGTTTGCAGGGCCGCATGAGGGCGCGGGAATCATCCAAGAAGAAGTCGTGGAAGCTGTGCAGGAAATGAACGGTCTGTGTCAGGAACTCAATGCAATGTGGATGAATGTTTACTCCAACAATCCGCAGATTTCCACGAAGGGTGTATATGACCGGGCTGTTGCTCTGGCCGTGGAAGCTATTCAGACAGCAGCGATGGCCCGGAAGTTTGAGCGCAGCCAGCGCCGTCACTGGCCGGGGGCAAAGGATCCGCACTATGGTGAAGAAGAATGACGCACCTACCGAAATCGAGACCATCACGCTGACCATGAGCCGCCCGGTGGCCGAGGCTGTGCAAGCGGCCTGCGAGTGGTACTTGCGCTTACATATGGGCCAATTCTGGGATGTAGCCGATGATCTGTGCCTTGCAAAATTCCACTCTGATTTAAAAAATGGGGCATTCAAGACCAAGGAGCAGGAAGATAACGCTTTTGAGGTTGCGATAGACCGCAGAGATTTCATGCGTATAGGAATGGAACAGGCATATAACAGATTTGTTCTCCCTGCCCCTATCTCGGATGTAATGAGAGTGCCATACCGGGCGGAAATCGTTTGGCTGGTCATCCGGCACGCGCTGGCCTGGCACGATAACCCGGAAGGTATGCCGGGCTGTGTCAGCTACTACGACCCGATGAACCGCAGCGACCAGCCACGGCCGAAAATCGAGCTGAGAGAAAAAGGAGCCAACGAGGAATGAAATACAAAGCGGAAGTCGTGGCCTATGAATCCTACGGCGAAGTTTACTTAGGAGATTTTGAGGTCGAGGCAGACAACGAGGAAGAAGCAGACATGGCAGCCCGCTGCGCCGCCCAAAAGCGGCACCCGAACCTTGAAGATTTTGAAGTTGGAAAGTTGGAGACAGTACCATGAGACAGAACGGAGCAATGTTTATCTGCAACCGGTGCAGAAAGCAGGTGTTCGCGGAACGGTTCGACGATGGTGTGTTTGACCAGAAAGCATTGGATGGTTGGGCGCTTGAAATGAGAAACATCCATGGAATCGGAGATCTGTGCCCGGAGTGCTACAAAGTGTACCGCGAAACGATGGATCGTTTTTATGAAGGTGGCCGACATGGAGGATAAGACAGATAACTCCCAGAAAAAGGAAGAACACGATTCTTTGAAACCTGCAAGGGATGCCATTGCAACTGCTATGCGGGCCGCCCAATTTGCGAAAGCGATCGGCACCCCACTGCCGAAACCACTTAAATGGCAGCGTGAATTCTATGACGCTACCGGTGTGTTTCCATACGGCTGGTATGAGTGCCCGGTATGCGGGTACAGGACAGATTGGGAACCGCACGCCTGTCCGATTTGCCACACACTACTAGAACCGTGACGAAAGGAACACAGGATGATGGAACCCGAAAGAACCTGCTGCACCTGCCGCTGGCATGAGGGCTACACCTGGGTATGCTTCAACGGCAATTCTCCGAACCGTGCCGACTTCACTGACCCGGAGGACACCTGCGAGTGCTGGGAAGTCAGAACGGAAGAAAACAGCATCGGTGACTACGAAGTAAACTAATCAAGCTCTAATCAAGAATTAAGCAAGCCCGTCGTTAAATTGCCGCCCTGACGAGGCGGCAAGGGGCTTGTATGTGTAACTTAATCTAGCGACCACGGAAGAACACGCCGGGGAAAGCGGGGGTCAAGGGGGAGAAAACGAGGGCGGGTCTGTAGGGCTTGACGGAATGGGAAACTTAGAAAGACCTGCCCGGCGTTGTGTCCCCCTTGTCCTGCGAAGCCGTGTGTGTTTGGTCCACAGAAAAGAAAATCCCAGTAGAACTTTGCGGAAGGAGGAAGTGAACGGTGCGGGCATGGTACATTCGGGAGCAGAGACACATTCTTGGAACGTCCGATTATGCAGAAGTGGATCTCTTTGAAACAACGGACAAAGAGCATACCGCATCCGCTCGCCGCAAAAGAGAGCTGGCAACCTCCATTGCGCAGCAGAAGTATAACGACATGATAGCAAGGCGGTATTTCTGCCAGCTGGCCTATACGAATTTCGGGGAAAGCGACTGGGCAGTCACGTTTACATACGACCACGACCACCAGCCAGCACCCGGAGATTTTAACCAAGTAGACCGGGACTGGACGAATTTTACCCGCCGCTTGAAGCGCTTCTGCAAAAAGATGGGTCGAGAAGCATCCAAGTGGATGCAGGTTGCAGAGTACAGCGTGATGGACGAGGACGGGAAAGTTACCGGCAGACACCACCATCATGCGATCCTGCAAGGCAATCTGACATGGCAGGAGATCAAGGACTTGTGGCGGGACAGCACCGGGCGGCCGATGGGGCTTGTGAAAGTTGAACCTATCGATCTGACCTGTTCCAGCTTTGAACGCTTGACGACCTACATGACGAAAGCCCGCGCCCGCATCCGCCGCTGGCGGCAGAGCCAAGGACTGAAAAAGCCGAAAACTCCGCGCCCGAACGACACAAGATGGAGCCGCAAGCGCTTTGACGAAGCGTTTACCCTACCGGATGATCGTGCGTACTGGGAGAAAAAATACCCTGGCTATACTCTGCGTGAGTGTGAGCAGCATATCACCGGCAACAACACCAAGCATTTGATCCTCAAGTTGAAAAAGAAACCGGAGACCCGGCGGAAGAACAGGAGAAACCAGCCATGAGCATGAGATTGGAACTTTCTGACCTGCCGCCACGCTACCGGGCACAGGCGGAAAAGCAGCTTGCACAGAGAAGGTGCGGGGGCAAAGCTGCACCTGCATCGTTGGAAGCCGCTGTGAATGCCGCCAGATCGACCGGACACGAGTTTGACAGCCGGGGCGAGTATGACTACTACATGGGAACTGTTCTGCCCAAAGTCCAGAGTGGCGAGGTCGTGAAGGTAGAGCTGCACCGCAGGTTTACTATGCTGCCGGAAAAAGAATACGGCAATGTGAAGCTCCCGGCGGCGCACTATACCCCGGATTTTGTGCTGACCTATGCTGATGGCACGGTTGAGGTGGTGGAAGTGAAAAGCAAATTCACCCGGCGGCAGCAGCGTGATTACATCCACCGCCGCCGTATGTTTATCGATCTTGTGGCAGAACCGCAGCACTGGCGGTTTATTGAGCATATCACGCCAGATACGGCGGAAGAAATCAGAAAGTGGAAGCGCCTGGCCGAACAGGCGGGAAAGGATTCATCATGGGAAAAAGCAGGGCAAGGATGCCAGCATTCTACCGGCAGAGCATCCAGAACGCAGTGAACCAGCAGATCAACATCAGCAAGTCGAAGCACCGCACCATGCTGAACCGTGAAGCAATCGGGCAGGTCGTTTCGTACTGCGCTGTTGCTGCGGCGCATGATCTCTGGGACTGGGACGAGAAAGAATCTACGCTTCTGACCCTGAAAATGAACAATGCTGCATCCCGGTACATTCTGGATCATGACAAGTATGGTGCACCGGAAGCAAAAAAGCGACTGGAAGCGCGCACTGCCCACCTGATGCCGGAAGAATTTTGGCTTCCGGTGGGTGGTCTGGTAGGCTCTGAAAAAAAGCTGCGTGTTCTGGCTGAACGCCGGGACGCTGCAAAGATGATCGTTCGTTTCTTTGTGGAATCGCTGGAAGAAATGGAGTACACCCCTGAACAGATCGAGGCCGTGAAGGAAGAAATCAAGAAAAATTACCAGCAGTTCCTCGGCTGGGTGGACGATGGCGGAGAAGAAGTTGCCTATGATCGTCTGCGCCGGGTCATTGAGGACATTTACGGCGTGGGTGCCATGGTGGAGCGCGTCAAGGGTGAAGAACCCGTTTTCGGAGAACCCCTTTTCAAGAAAGATTTTTGATTTTTTGGGAGGACTGAGCAGTGAAAGTACACGAGGCAGAGGCAATCTTGAAATATTATGCGGACATCCCGCAGCGGATAGAGATCATCCGCCGTCAGTGTACCGCACTGAGCGATGAAGTGGACCCTATGCGGGGAATGGGCACCGATGGAATGCCCCGTGGTGGAACGCCTGGGGACAGCACGGCGGCGATGGCCTGCCGGATGGATGAACTGGGCATTGGAGACCAACTGCGTCAGCTGGAACGGCAGCGGGCTGTGTTGCTGGAAGATCAGAACATTATCCAAGGACAAATGAACCGGATGGACAGTGGCCACAATCTGATTTTAACGGAGTTCTACATCAGCCACAAAAAATGGCACGAAGTACAGCAGAAAGTTCCATACAGTGTGCAGCACTTGAAGTACCTGCGAAACGTCGCTCTTGCACAGCTGGGAAGGAACCTGGAACGGCTCCCGGAGTGCGACGCTTTATTATCGCGTGCGTTAAACACGCGCGAGGAACAGCGCCGAGCGGATGCCTGGGCGGAGGGTGACATTCTCTTATAGGCAAGGCTGCCTGCGGAACTTCATGTGCAGGCGCTTCCGCAAAATCGTGTCCGATGGCCGTGGAAAAACAAACACGACTATCCTGAAAATCCGAAAAAAGCATAGAAATAACCCGGCGGGCAGTTGGCCTACCGGGTTTCGTGCAAAGGAGACTGAAATGGGAATCAAAATTGAATTGAAAAACCGCATCGAGAAAACCATCAAAGAAAGAGCAGCCAGAAAGTGGACAAGAAGAAAGACCGTGAAAGTCCCAGATGGTTTGCCACACATGATTGCTTTGGATGATAGCACTGACGATGAACTGACGGATGAAATGCGCTACAAGTGGAGTTTTTGCCCGATAGTCACCAAGGAAAAAGAAGGATGTGTTTCTATGTTTGCCATCGGCGGAAATGTAATTCGATTCAAGGATAAGGAAGCAGTGCGGCTGGTCTTTGATGCTATCATGCGATCATTCGATAGAGTATGACAAAGGAACTTCAATGGTTTCTGCGCCTTTTAGAGGTATCTTCCCGTGATGCTTATAGGCGATATACTGACGAACAACATAGTCCAGCTGTTCAAACGAAAGTTGATGCTGGACAATAACGTGCAATGTGTAACCGCCAATTCGACGTTTTTCCTGCATAACAGAATCCTTTCAACACCATAAGCCCGTCAGGTCATCGACCCGGCGGGCTTTTTGGATTTCGTGATTTACTTTTCGTGCGGCGGGTCATCCGGCGGAGCGTTGCGCTTGATGATGATCTGCGCCTCGTTGGGATCCCGGCCTTCCTCTGCGCTTGCCTGGGCGATCTGTTCAGCCAGACCTACCGGCAGACCGTTTTCGTCCAGCGGACCGGTGTAGCCGTCGTAGTCCACGATGTTGATGCAGGGCGGTGGCGGGACGGTCTTGTAATACCTGCCGTCCTCATAGTTCTGATCCGTGACCCGGTTCCAGTAACCAATGTCGCCGTGCTCTTCCTGGGCGGCCTCCATTGCTTCTCTGGCCTGTTCTTCCGTCAGACCATCGAACAGCAGGCGGGAGCCGTCCGCAAAAGCGGCGACCAAACGCCACGGCGCGAAAAATTCTTCGTATTCCATGCAAAACCTCATTTCGTGAGAGAAAATGTATCAAAAAAGCGGGTTTTCGTGATTGAATTGAACTTTTTGAAGCTGGAAAGTTGAATTTCGTGGTTAAAAAGCTGCTTTTCGTGGCTAAGACCGGATTTTTGCAGATAAATTGCAAATTTCGTGGTCAAAAAGTAAGATTTCGTGAAGTAAGATTCTTTACTCCGGGATGTAACCGTTCAGGCAGCGATTGAAACCGCGTTTCGTGAGGGCATCGGTAACTCTGTCCTCTGGGAAGTAGTAAGTAGAACCGTCTGCCGCAGGAACAGCCCCGGCGGGATGCTCTGCGCCGGTGTACCAGTCCGTTTCCGTGTCGTACTTGCGGTGCAGGTACTTGTAAACGTCACGCTGGGCTTTGTCGAACACCTCCACGAAAGAGAAGGATGCACAAGGCGGCATCTCTTTTGCCAGCATGGGTGCGTTCTGCGCCAGCCATGCAGCCATTACGGTTTTGGCTGCATTTCGTTTTGGCTTGCCTTCCCGGTGCACCAGATCCAGCAGCTGCACAACAAGGGGCTTTGGCAGATCGTTCAGCACTTCTTCCAGCGGGTACGGATTTTCGTGCAGCAGGGGCGACGTGCGCAGCTCCGGCACGAGATCCAGATCGTGACAGGTTACAGGCTTCTGGCGGTCGTCGATGCGCTCACTGGTGTAATACAGCATATCTTTGATTGCGTTCTGTGCCGCGTCGGAAAGCTGCTCCACCAGAGCAACACTGTCTGCAAAGCTGATCTGCGCCTCGTTTCGTTCGCCGGTGCTGCGGCCCGTCTTATAGGCCGCATCAATGATACCAAGCTCCATAGCCAGCCGGAAAATGTGCTTGCAGGGCTTTTTGCGCTTTACAAAATCGTTGCAGGTGCAGCTTGCAAGGCTGGCCTGGTACGGCTCTTTGCCGGATCCATAGAAAACCCCGGTTTCGTGTTCCTTGTCCACGGAAAGCGGGCTGGTCTTGCTCTGCTGGGCGCTGGCAAGGCGCTTTTCTTCGTCAGTGTCTGCGGGATGCTCTGTCCAGGGGCCGAAGGCGGGAATCATAGTCATAACGGGAAACCTCCTTTTCGTGTTTCGTTACTGTCATGATAGAGCAAAACGCAAATAAAAGCAATAAATTAGAACAAGATTTCGTGACGGGATGCAAGAATAACCCCGGCGGGCTGCCGGGGCTGGCTGTCAGAACGGCAGGCCGGTATAGTTGCGCATGGGAATGGCATCGGCGGCGGGAACCAGCATATTAAGCAGCTGCCGGTATAAAGCCGGGTTTGCTGCACGCTGGGCACGGAAGTCCTCTAGGAATTGCGCCTGTGCTGCCAGATCAGCCAAGTTTTCGTCATCCACGTTGTAGCATTGGCATTGATCCGGCCCAGCGGAGTATATCCAACATCGAACCATGAAAACACCTCCTTTCTGTTTCGTGATGCTCCCGGCATAAATGTCGGGAAGATGGGGCGGGGCCGCTTTGACCGGTGTGACCCTGCCAGGGCTTCCGGGCCCGTGTTCAGGCGTGGACGGCGGGCAGAGCTGCCAGATCGGCGAGGCGGGGCACGGTCAAGTGGTGACGTTCTGTCACCGATTCAGGGCGCTGGATCTGGGCAGCGTGCTCTGCGGCGGCTTCGATGATCTCCGTCATCCGCTTTGCGGCTTCCTCCGGCGTGGTGAAGTTCTCGACTTCGCGGATGTGGGTTTTGCTGATCCGGTCGGACCAGTCAATCAGGCGGGCGGGGTCAAAGTTGACCGGCTGCACGGTGATCTTGCAGGTGGTGGGCTTGCCGTTGGTGTAGTAGTCGGCGGTGACGATGTAGGCGATCTGGGTGGTGTTCTGGTTCTTCATGGCTGTTACTCCTTTTCGTTCTGTATTTCGTGCTGATACTCCCGGCGGCCTGCCGGATGGGCTGTTACCCATGAGCGCCCGCCCCGGTCTGGGGCGGCTGGGCTTGCACCAGCGGCAGCGGGAACGCTGTCGGCCTAGCGGGTTTCGTGTCAGGCGTTAAGTTGTAAGAACGTGCTTTGCGTGGGGATCAGGTGCCGGGTGAGGGTGTCGGTGTAGCTGGCCTCTCCCTCGTAGCTGTCAACCACCCGGCGGTCTGCGGCGGCCATATCGTGATAGCTCTTTTTGCCGTAGGTGGGAGGCAGCCAGCCTTTGCGCTGTCCGGCGTAGAGATTGAAGGACTTCAAAACGTCCGTGTTCGTAAACTCGATGTGGCAGGTGCCTTTCTTGTAAAACGTGGCGGTGAAATAGTGCAACTGGATCTTCTGGGTCTGGCCGCTCTTTTCGGCGGCATCCAGCACGGCGCGGAGTTCGTCCCCATTGTAGGGCTTGCCGTTCGTGTCCAGGAAGTGCAGCACCCGCTCGATCTGGGCAACATGGCCTGTTGCGTTGTACCGGGGGCAGAAACGCCCATCGTATGTATCAAAGGCGTTGCAGCGGAAAATGACCTTGCGGTTGATCTTGTACGCGGAGTTCGTGCACCAGCCGTTGTAATAATGCACGTTCTTGCTGTACTCGTCGTTATAATGCAGGTTCGTCCAGTCGTCGAACAGCTTTATAATTTCGTGGTCGATGCTGGAAAGAAGATTTCGTGAAATTTCTTCCCGGACGGTCAGAATGTTGTACGCGCTGAAGTCGTAGCCTTCAAGCTCTTTGATTCGCTTCTGGTAATCCTGCTGCATTTCATAGGTCATCGCATCGAACAGCTGCGGCATTTCAAACAGCTGTTTCCAGTACATCCCGCGCAGTTCTCGGATAGCGTCGTTATAAGATTTCGTGAAAGCCATCACGGGGTTTTCTTTCTTACCAGCGCCGGCGGAGGAAAACAACGACTTGATTCCGTTGTACTCTTCATAGATCCGGCGCACACCCTCTGCGGCGGCGTTGTACCGCTCAATGGCTGCCGTGATGGGGTCGGAAGATACCAGGGCGGCAAACTCCGGGTTTTCTTTCAAGCGCTCTGCGGTTTCGTTTTTCAGATCCAGCCGGATCCGGCTCACCGGCTCCCGGTCGGGAATGTCCACCGACACAAGCGCCACCTCCACGCGGGCGGCGCGGCGGGCGTTCTTGAAAGCGTCCGGGTAATACTTCACTGTTGCGTGCAGCGCTTCCAGCCGTGCGGCCAGCTCTTTCCGTTCGTTGGTGCAGGGGTTGCGCAGGGTTTCGGCGTTGAGCAGACAGCGCACCTTGCCGCCGTCCTGCATGACGTCCAGCGCTTTGAGTAGGTGCGCGGCACCAGCGGAGAAAGGCGGATTCATGACGATTGCGGCGTATTTCGTGGTGGGGCGGAAGGTCAGAAAGTTATCATGCACCACCCGAAAACCGTCTTTCTTCAGCACGGCGCGGAAGTCGCTGGAAAGCTCGATGCAGTCAAGCTCTGCGCTTCGTGCCTTTCCCTTGTCGTATTGGTCAACCTCGCCGGTCTTATAGTCGTGGTGGACGTTGAACGCCAGGGCGTGGACCTGACGGGCAAGTGCTCCATCACCGGCGGACGGTTCAAGGATGGGTTTCGGGTAGGTGGTGAACCCGGATTTTACTTCCCGCAGGGAGAAAACCATATCAAAGGCCAGACTGTCCGGCGTGGGGTAGAAGTCCAGGGAATCGTTTGGGGTGGTCATCGTGTAAACCTCTTTTCGTGTTTCGTGATATGCCCGGCGGAATGCTGGGCGGTGGGGCGGGGCCGCTTTATCCGGTGCGGACCCTGCCAGGGCGTCCGGTGCAGGTCATGCAAACAGGCGGTTGCATACCTGCTGTATTTCGTCGTTCGCCTTCATCGGGGCAATGAGCACGGCCACGGCGGCGCGTTTCGGGTCTGCGGTGTCAGTTGCCAAGATGGGCGCAAGCGGGTTGTTGCTGCCGTGGTAAACAAATTCGTGATGATCCACAAAAGCGTCATACTCCGAATTTATCATGATGGGCCGGGATCCATCGCGGAACATTCGGAACGTGCCCCAGATCTTGCCCTTTGCTTCGACTTCCTGCAAGATCGAAGTGCGTTTGACTTCTTCTTTGCAGGCGCTGAACTTCTGGAACATCTGCGCGGCGGTCAGCTGGTGCGGATCGTTGACCACAAACCCGGCATCACTGGAAACGATGGTCACGCCGTCGGCGGGTGCGTCCTGCATGGTCACGGGCTGGATAACATCCCGGTAAAGGATGGCGGGCAGCTTGAACGCTGCATAGCCGGTGATGATGTACACGCTGCCGCTCTGGCAGGTGATCCGAACGGCGTTGCGGCTTTTTGCCTGCCCTTTCAGATAGGCGGTGATCTTCTTCACGTTCAGCCCGGCGGGGGTGCTGGTTGCTCTTTTCATATTGCAAAAACTCCTTTTCGTTTTCGTTCTGTTTTTCGTGCCCGGTGCGCTGCCGGGGTAGTGGGGCGGGGTTGCTTTGCCCGGTGCAGCCCTGCCAAAATATCCGGCTTCGTGGTGGTGGGTCATGCCAACAGCCCGGCGGCGATGCTCTCAAAGTCCAGCTGTTTCACCGGCGCTTCATCCAGCACGGCCACGGCGGCGGGGGTCTGCTTTGCGTCCTCTACGGCCTTCCGGGTCTTGCGCCAGGTGTCCAGCGCTGCGGCCTGCCCTTTGCGGTCGGTTTCGGGAACGGCCAGGAACGCGGCGCAGGCTTTGCGCTCTGCCTTGTGGAGTGCATCCGGGGCGGGCTTTGCGGCCTTCTGCGGGGCACTGGGCTTTGCGGCGGGTTTCTTTGCGCTCTTCGGTGCGGCGGGCTTGCTGGCCTTCTTTGCGGCCTTCTTGGTGGGCAGCGGATCGACGTGCACCAGCTCCGGCAATTCGTGGTGCTCTTCGGTGATGATGGGGGCCGGGGTGCTGGCGGTCTGCTCTGCTGCTGCCTTTGCGGCCTTGCGTTCTGCGGCCAGCTTTTTGTTATACTCCATGATGGCGGCGACAGATCCGAAGCGGCCGGCGGGGGCCTGCTTTGCGTCGTGTACCTGCAAGCAGCTGAACAGGTGCGATTTCGTGGGGTAGAAATGCGGCGCGGGGGCTGCTTCCTTGCCTTCGGCTTCAGCGGCTTCCCGCTGGGCCTTGCTGGGGCGGGTGGTGTACTTCCACAGGTAGCATTCAATCAAATGCGTTTCGCCCTTCTTGACGCTCTTGCCTTCTTTCTTCCAGTAATCAAAGGTGTGCAGCTCTGCCGCTGCAAGGATGATTTCAACGTCTGCGATGGTGGCGGGCTGTTCGTCGCCGTTCTCGTCGGTGGTGACTGCGTTTGCAGCCATTGCGGCAATCTGCTCCGGGGTGTGGTGCGCGGTGGCGATGGCGTGCAGGGTGGCGGGGTCCAGCTTCGCGGCTTCGTTCATGATGATCTGATTGTTGGTCATGCCTTTCATGGTTCGTTCTCCTTTGCTTGTTGTGTTGGTGTTCGGGATGATCTCCCGGCGGCTGCCGGGGTAGTGGGGCGGGGTCGCTTTACGGTGCGGCCCTGCTAAGGTGTCCGGGTCAATGGTGTTTCTTCTTCATCCGTTCGACGGCAGCGGCTGCTTCACGGCGGGTGTCACAGTGGCAGCTTTCGTAAACGATGAAAGCGGGCATCGTTACACCGGGGCAGCCGGTGGGGTTGGGTTCGCCGCCTTTGCAGGTGCGTCCTGCGGAAACCGTGAATCCGCCGCGGCTGGATGGCGCGATTTTGTATTCCATGCGGTGAGCTCCTTCCTGTTAGTCGACGATGGAGCAGCAGCTCCAAAAGGCATCTTCCACGGTGTCGTCGCTGAAATCATCCGGGGTGCCGTTGGCGTCAACCACCAGGTCAACGCGGTCATAAATTCGCAGATCGGTTTCAGCGTCCACCACAAAATACCAGTCGTCACCGTCCAGCGCGTCGGTGCACCAGACTTCAACCGCGCCGTCATCGGTGGCGGTCATGCCCTGCACAATGGCCGGGGCGATGTAGCGGCCCAGGGGGCCGACGGTGTAGGGGCATTGCGCCGCGGCCTTCGGTGCGGTGCCTGCCAGCAGTGCGGCCACCAGTGCGGCGGCGGTGGTGATCTTCTTTGCAGTGTTCAAAAGTTTCATGTTCTTTGCTCCTTTACTTTTCAGGTTTGCCCCGGCGGGCTGCCGGGGTTATGGGGCGGGGCCGCTTTGTTTGAGCGGTGCGACCCTGCCAGGGCATCCGCTTGACTTTACCGCCTTTCGGTGGTAAACTGGCTTACAAGATGCGTTGTGGAAAATTCATCTTGCAAGCCTGTCACCTGCTTTAGTGGGTGGCGGGCTTTTTTGCTGCCTGCTTCTTTTTCCACTCTGCCAGGTAGGCGGCCCAGATCGCTTTTTTCAAAGCGGCGGGGAGCTTGAAAAATTCAATGCTCATGGGTGCTTTTCTCCTTTCGGCTTACTCGCAACCGTCCGGCTGTTGTCCGGCTCGCTTGCTGTGGCTGCATTCTAGCATGACGGAATGCCACTTGTCAAGCATGACGGAATGCTTTCTACGTTTTGCACAAAAGAATGACGGAATGCTTGTTGATTTTTGCATGGCGGAATGCCGCTTTTTTTGCTATAATAAACGCAGGCGCGAAAGAGGTGATATAATGCCTATCTCGGACAAAAAGAAAATTTCAAACAGCCGGTATATTGCAAAATGCGATTCAATCCAGATTCGCCCACCAAAAGAACGCGGCGACGAAATCAGAGCGGCCGCAGCCGCAGCGGGTCAAAGTATGCAAAGCTATATTTTACAGGCTTGTGCAGAAAGAATGACCCGTGATGGATTCACCCCGGCGGAATTCGGGGAAGAAGGGGGACTATAGGGGGTTACTGGGGGAGAGTTCTAGCCTGCTAGGTTAAAGCCCTACACCTGCTTCTCACTCCCGTTAGGTGGAGAATCTGACCCCTCCGGCAAACGGCAAAATTGACCCGGATGGAGCACCGCCAGCGCCAGCCGTGACGCTGGAACGCCGACAGCGGGAACGGTGCCAGCGCTGACCATGCCCACCGGTACCGCCAGCAGATCAGCCCCACCACCGGCACCGGGACGCACCCCGCCGGAACCATTGCCGCCAGTGCAGACCAAAGGCCAGAGCAGCAGCGCACGCCGCGCCGTCTGCCCTGGCCTTTTTCTTTTGCCCATCTTCCCGCCGCTGGCCCTGCTGCCTGCCCGCTGCACCGGATCGCCTGCCGGATCGGTGCGGATCAGTGACGGCCCGGCCCGTTCGATGACCCCACCAGCACCCCGCCGCCGCAGCAGATCACCCCGCCCACCCGCACCGCCAGCCAGCAGCAGACCGACACCAACAGCACCGCCAGCGCCGCACCGATGACCCCGCAGCCCACAAGCTGCACAGCCTGCACACCCTGCCAGACCTCACAGCAGCCAGCAGCCCACCGCCAGCACCTACCGACACCGCACCCCGCCAGCCCTGCCACAGCAGATCACCCCGCCAACAGCCAAAAACCACCCACCGCAGCCCGCCGCCGGAGGGGTCAGATTCTTTACCTGACCGGCATATGGCCTTTGCAGTATAGCCAATAGCTAGGCTATAGCCGCCTTATCTAACCCCCTGCCCCCTTCCTTCTCCGCCTCGACGGCCTGCCGCTGCCCTGGGCACCGCCCACCGGCGGCCCGGCACCGGCCCGGCCTGCCGTCGCCCCGTCCGGCCCCGCCGCCGGAAAGGTACTGCCCCCCGCCGGCGGGCGCGGTGCGGGTTCGGAAGCCCCAAAATATTTCTAGGTGCAAAAATTTTCAAAGGGCTTCCGAGTTTTGACCCATGAAAAAGGGGGTACAGATCAAAAAAATGTAAGTCCGGGGCGAACATGGCGGTAATGTCACCGGGATGGCGGACGCTTACAATTTGTAAGCAACTCACGTTTTGTCGGTGCCAACAAATCATTCCGGTGTGATCTTGTTGAGGTCAACAAAATCGGGATAGACCATCTTGCCGGGGCTGGCAAAATGGCGGCTATGTCATAAAGTGTTTACATTTGAAAGCCACAACCGGCAAAAGATAAGACGTTATAAGACGGTTTTGGTGCTATACTTAGTACAGTGGAATTATGCGAGAGACCCCATGGCGGAAGCGCCAAGGGGTCTTTTTCATGCCCGAACAGCCTACATTTTGTAGGCGGTTCTCAGGAGAAGCCGCTGGACCGGCGGCGAAACTGAATGCTCTGCCTGGATGATTTGCCAGACGGGGCATTTTTATTGGAGGAAAACCAAATGGCAAGGCGAAGCGATGAGCGCGATGCCGCCCGCGCTGAGTACATTGCCCGGATGGAGAAGGACGGAGAAGTGAATCTTCGACAGCTGGCGGACGATCTCCATCTTAAATATGATACGGTCCGCCGCTGGAAGGCAAAGGACGGGTGGGGCCCGCCAGCACCCCGGAAGCCCGGCGGACAGCCGGGAAACAAAAACGCCGTGGGCAACCCCGGCGGCGGGGCACCTGTCGGGAATGAGAATGCAATGAAGGATGGAGCCTATGCGACCATCTTCTTTGACAAGCTCACCCCGGAAGAAAAACAGATCGTAGAGAATGCGCCTCGGAACAGCACCGAGCTGACTTCCCACGAAATCGGTGTACTGCTGCTCCGGGAAAAGTACATTCTGGACAAGATCAAAGAGTATCAGGCTTTACCGCCTGACCAGATGATTACATCCAGCGTCATGGATATGCGAGTACCCGGCGGACGTGGCAAGCGGAAGCGGGACGGCGCAAACCAGCAGATCGGTATGTATCAGAAGGAGACCCCGGCACAGCGTATCTTGCAGCTGCAGGAAGCCTTGAACAAAATTCATGGCCGCATCCTGTCTGCGGCGGCCCAGATGCAGAAAAACGAAATGGACAAGCTGCACCTGGAAACCGAACAGCAGCGGCTTGAACTGCTGCGCATCCGGGCGACCGGCGAGATCGGAGAACCGGGGGACGGTGACAAAGATGCTGTACACGAGTAAGGCCGTTGGCGAATGGCTGGGTATCACTGACCGTCAGGTGCGGAACCTGCGGGATCAGGGCGTGCTGTCCGAAGTCCGGCCCGGTGTCTTTGACATGAAGGTCTGCGTCCGGCAATACCTGAACTTCAAGATCGGCAACAAAGACGATCAAGCCCGCCTTGTTGCTGCCCGTGCCGAGAGGGAGGAAACCCGCGGCAAGATCGAGAAAATGCGGATGGAGGAAGCCCAAGGCGACCTGCACCGCACCGAGGACGTGGAACGCGCCCTGAAAACCATCTTTGCGAATTTCAAGAACCGGCTGGAAACCATCCCGACAAAGTATGCAAATACCATGGCCCAGCTGACCGACCCGGCGGAAGCCCACGACATTCTGCAAAAAGCAGTGCAGGAAGCACTTGTGGAATTGAGTGACCCCGAAATTGCGCTGGCAGCACCAGCGGGGGAGGAACCCGAAGATGAGCAGGAAGAATAAATGCCGGAATTGTGTCTGGGGAACCCGGCTGAATGAGATCCAGCAGTTCTGCCCGTTTGGCAGCTGTGTGAAGAAAGGCGGCGGCAACAATGGCAATGATCCACCTGGAACCGCAGACTGCACAGATGTTCAGCCGGGCGCTGGGTGCGCTGAAACCGCCCCCGAACCTGACCCTTAGCCAGTGGGCGGACAACTACCGGCGCTTGTCGGCGGAAGCATCTGCGGCACAAGGACGCTGGAACACGGACAATGCGCCGTTCCAGCGGGAGATCATGAACGCTATCGGAGATGTGCATATCCGCAAGGTGGTAGCCATGATGTGTGCCCAGTCTGGCAAGACGGACGGCCTGATCCTGAACACCATCGGGTATTACATGAGCTACTACCCCGCCCCCATCATGATCGTGCAGCCTACGGTGAATCTGGGCGAAAGTTTCAGCAAAGACCGCTTGGCGACCATGATCCGGGACACGCCGGTGCTCCGTGGTCTTGTGGACAACAAGAGCCGCTATTCCGGCAATACGATCATGAAAAAGAACTTTGCCGGTGGGCAGCTGACCATTGTTGGCGCGAATGCCCCCACCGACCTCCGCGGCCGCCCCATCAAGGTGCTGCTGGCGGACGAGGTAGACGCTTACAAGGCAAGCGCCGGCAAAGAGGGCGACCCGGTCATGCTGGCAGAGCAGCGCCAAACGACCTACTGGGATTACAAGACGGTGTTGGTGTCTACCCCAACCACCAAAAACAATAGCCGCATTTTGGACGAGTTTAACGCATCCACCCAAGAGGAATGGACGGTGCCTTGCCCGAACTGCGGCTTTTATCAACCCTTTGTGTGGGACAACATGGTGTTCGACAAGGAAAAGTGGCCGGAAGGCGGCGTGCAATACCGTTGCGCCGAGTGTGGCTGCCTTGACAACGAATACCGCTGGAAGAAGAACAGCCTGCAAGGAAAGTGGCACGCAGAACACCCGGAACGGTCTGTGCGGGGCTTCCACATGAACAAGATCGGCTCCACCCTCTGCGGGTGGGACAAGATCGTGGAGGACTTCATTGCTGCTGACTTGGATGCACAGCGCGGCGACTACGAGAAGATGCAGGTCTTTGTGAACACTGACCTTGGCTTGCCGTGGGAAGAACCGGGCGAAACGGTGGAAGCAAACAACCTGCTGGATCGCCGAGAGTTCTACGAGGCGGAAGTGCCGGACGGCGTGGTGTACCTGACAGCCGGTGTCGATACGCAGGACAACCGCTTTGAGGCGGAAGTCGTGGGCTGGGGCATCGGCAAGGAAAGCTGGGGCATCCGGTATCAGCGCATCTACGGCGACCTGAAACGTGGACAGGTCTGGGCAGATCTGGACGATTTCCTATCAAAGACTTGGAAAAAGAAGGACGGCACGGAACTGTCCCTGCGGTGTGTCTGCATGGACAGCGGCGGCCACTTCCCGGATCAGGTCATACGGTTCTGCAAAGAGCGCGAGGAACGGCACATCTGGCCCATCAAAGGCCGTGGCGGTATGGACGTACCATACCTGCGCAACCCCACAAAGAACAACCGCGTAGGCGGCGAGCTGTTTACGCTGGGCGTTGATACCGGCAAGAACCATGTCCTTGCCCGGTTGAAGGTGCTTATCAAAGGCCCGAACTACTGCCACTTCCCGGCGGCAGAGGATGCCGGGTATGACGAAAACTATTTCAAGATGCTTACTGCGGAGCACAAGGTCACACGCTGGAAGTCTGGCCGCAAGGTGGAGCGGTGGGAGCTGAAAGACCCGGCACAGAAACGTAACGAAGCGTTTGACGTTCGGAACTACGCAACGGCGGCGCTGGAAATCAGCAATCCCCCCGGTTTGGAGATCCCCGGAGAGGAAGCACCACGCCAGACCGCACCGCGCCAGTACCGCAGAAGAAGATCAGGAGGTATCTAAACAATGCCGATCATCTCAAAAGAAGCCGCGCAGCGGCATCTTGATATGTGGATGGAAGCAGAAGCTGCTGTTTCGACAGGGCAAAGCTACCAGATCGAACAGATGATGCTGACCCGTGCCAGTTTGAAACAGATCCGGGAGAGCATTATCTTCTGGGAAAAGAAAGTAGCCGAAGCGGAAGCAGAAGAAAAAGGCCGGGGCAGAAACCGAATCTACCACTTCTCGCCGCATGATGTGTAAGGACGGTGGACTACATGGCAAATATTCTGGATAAAGCCATTGCGGCAATCAGCCCTGAAAAAGGGTATCGCCGCGCTGTGGCACGCGCCGCACTGTCCGTCATGAACAACGGCACCGGCTACGGAAACTACGGAGCAAGCCGCATTTCCCGTGCTATGCGAAGCTGGCACGTTGGCGGCGGCAGCGCAAAAGAGGATATCGAAGATAATCTTGATATTCTGCGCAAACGGAGCCGGGATGCTTATATGGGCATCCCTCTGGCAACGGGTGCCATCAAGACCCTGCGCACCAACGTGGTGGGCAGCGGCCTTGTGCCGACCCCGCAGGTGGACGCGGACTATCTGCACTTGAACGAGGAACAGGCAGACAGATTGCAGGCGCAGATCTCCCGCGAATTTGAACTTTGGGCGGACAGCACCCTTTGCGATGCTGCTGGCATGGATAACTTCTGGCGGTTGCAGACGCTGGCGTTCACCAGTTTCCTAATGAACGGCGATGTGTTTGCGGTGGTGCAGTTCGACGAACATCCGCACTGGCCGTATGCTCTGCGGCTGCGCCTGATCGAGGCTGATCTGATTTGCAGCCCTGACCGCACGGACATAATGGCACCCTGCACGATAGACAAGCATGACGTGTTCCAGATCGTGCAGGGCGTGGAAACGAACCGGGACGGCGCGGTGGTGGCGTACTGGATAGCAAGTCGGCATCCGCTGGCTTACGACAGCACGGTGCCGCTGACATGGACGCGGGTAGAAGCCCGCGACCCCGAAACGGGAGAGCCGAACATTCTGTGCGTCACACAGAGGGAGCGTGCCGGGCAGCGGCGCGGCGTGCCCTTGCTGGCTCCGGTGCTGCCCACGCTGAAACAGATGGGCAGATACACAGAAGCAGAGCTGGCGGCGGCTATCGTGGCATCGTCCATCACGCTGTTTATCAAGCATGAAAACCCGACCAGTCAGGCACCGTTCGGCGAGGAACCGGCGGATAAGGCGGAGGACCCGAACACCCCGCCCGATGAACTGGGCATCGACCTTGCACCGAGCGCGGTGTTCGACCTTGCACCGGGAGAGAGCACGGATACGTTCGACCCGAAGCACCCGACCACGACCTTTGACGGCTTCATGTCGGCCATGTCCAATCAGGTAGCGACCGGCGTAGAGATCCCCAGTGAGGTGCTTTACAAGAAATTCAGTTCCAACTATTCCGCAAGCCGCGGCGCACTGAACGAGTTTTGGCGCACCTGCGGTGTGCTGCGGGATAGCTTTGCAGCGGACTTCTGCCAGCCGGCCTACGAAAAATGGTTTGCCGAGGCAGTAGCCCGTGGGCGCATCAATGCGCCCGGCTTCTTTGACGACCAGGCTGTGGCGAAAGCCTACATGGGCTGCACATGGAACGGTCCTGCACGCACCAATCTGGATGCCAAGAAAGAAATCGAGGCGGCGATTCTGCGTGTTCAGCAGGGCATCAGCACAAATGAGCAGGAAACTGCACAGATGACCGGTGGAAACTGGCGGGCAAACATGAGGCAGCGCAAGAGCGAAATGGAAAAAATGAAGGAGGTAGGGCTAAATGAGCAAACCCAATTCCCGGACGAACCAGAAGATGACAAATGATAAGTTTTGGCAGTTCCGCAATCTGGCCGGTGATGACCAGAAGGCGGAACTTCTGCTTTACGGCGATATTTCCGAGCGCAGCTGGTGGGAAGATGCCGCGACCCCGAAACGGTTTGCGGATGACCTTGCCGCCCTGGGCGATGTGAAAGAAATCACCGTGTACATCAACTCCGGTGGCGGTGATGTGTTTGCAGCACAGGCCATTGGCAATATGCTGGAACGCAACGCGGCCACCGTGACCGCCCACATCGACGGCCTGTGTGCCAGTGCAGCAACCATTGTTGCCTGCCATGCAGACAAGGTGGTGGCGGCGGCAGACAGCAGCTACATGGTGCATCCGGTCAGTATGGGTGTCTGCGATTACCTGACCGCAGAGGATCTCAACAACTGCCTGAAAGCACTGGAAACCATCCGCAGCAGCATCGTCACCCTGTACGCCAAGAAGTCCGGCAAGACCGAGGACGAATGCGCCAAGTGGATGGATGAAACGAACTGGTGGACGGCAACGGAAGCCAAGGAGAAGGGCTTTGTGGACGAGGTGGACGACGAAGCGGACGATTCTGTTGTGGAGAACCGCAATGGCATCCTGTTCGTCAACAGCATCAGTATGAACACCCCGTTCAACAAAGCACCGAACTTTGTCAGAAGCCGGGTGGTGGATAAGACCACGGCCCAGCCTGAAAATACACCCCAGGCGGATCAGCCGGGGAACAAAACCCATGGGGAGGTAACAGACATGGACATTAAGGACATCAAGACCGTGGACGATCTCCGCAAGGCGTGCCCGGATATGGTAGCCAAGATCGAGACCGAGGCTATCAATGCCGAGCGCACCCGCATTCAGGAGATCGAAAACGCCACTCTGCCCGGCGCGGAGGATGAAGCGAATGAGGCGAAGTTTGTGAAGCCCATTGATTCCGCATCCTTTGCGAAGGCCGTCATTGCCAGCATGAAGGCAAAGCAGCAGAAGCAGAGCAAGGATTATCTGGACAAGGCAAAGGCCAACGCCCAGACTTCCGGCGCGAACAACATCACCAATCCGCCGCCCGCTGACCCGGATCCGAAGGACGCGGAAGCAAACGTTTTCCTGGCCGCGATCCGCAAGGCAAACGGTGTGAAGTAAGGAGGAAAGAACCATGAGCATGGATCTTGCAAGAAAAGATTTCAGCACCGCGCCGAAGTATTTCATTGCTGGCGTGGACATTGGTATCGCAAAGGCAACCAAGACCGCAAGCGAAGCTGTGGAGGCACACGCCCCCGTGCTGATTGCAGACGGCAAGGTGAAGCCTATTGCGGCACCGGCAAGCGCAGGCACGGCAGTCCTGACCGGCCTGTACGGCATTACTGCTGACAGCGCAGACGCAAACAAGGAAGTGCCGGTCTATCTGACCGGCGAGTTCTTTGCTGACGGCCTGGTGCTGCCCAATAACGTGAGCGTGGACGACGTTGAAGTTCCTCTGCGCAATCTGGGCATTTTCCTGAAGTGATAGGAGGAAACAAAAATGGCAAACGAAATCAACATTTATGAGCCGCGGTATCTGGCCGAGGCTGTGCGCACCGCACCCCCGATCTGCACTTTCCTGCGCGATCGTTTCTTCTCCAAGGTTAAGACGTTCCCCACTAAGAACGTTGACATTGATATCGTCAAGGGCAACCGCAAGATGGCAGCTTTCGTCCATCCCATGGTCGGTGGCGAGATCGTGCAGAACGAGGGCTACGAGACCAAGTCCTATGCACCGCCGCTTATCAACCCGGCGACTGTCACCACCGCAGATATGTTCCTGCAGCGCCTGCCCGGTGAGGATATCTACTCCGGCCGCACCCCTGCTGACCGTGCAGCAGAAAAGCTGACCGAGGAATACAACAAGCTGAACGACATGACCACTCGCCGCGAAGAGTGGATGGCAGCCCAGGTACTTACCACCGGTCAGCTGAAGGTGAAGGGCAAGGGCGTGGATGAAGTCATCGACTTTGGCTTCACCAACAAGATCAATCTGGAGGGCACGAAGCAGTGGGGTAAGTCTGCTGCCGATACCATGGGCAACCTGCGCGAATGGAAGCGGCAGGTGAGCCGCAACGGCTTTGCAAATGCAAACATGGTGATTATGGGCAAGCTGGCCGCAAACCACTTTATGAGCGACAGCAATGTTCTGGATCTGATGGACAAGCGCCGGTTCGACATTGGTGCTATGGCACCCAAGGAGCTGGAAGGCGGTCTGAACTACTACGGCCACCTGAATCTGCCCGGCGTGGACATCTACGGCTATGACGAAGTGTATCTGGATGAGGAAACCGGAGAGACAAAGCCTCTGATCCCGGATAATATGGTGCTGATGATCCCCAGCAACGCAAACTTCATGCGCGCATACGGTCTGTGCACCTATCTGGACGATGACAAGGTGTGGCACACTGCAGAGACCACCCGCCTGCTGCGTTCTTATGTGGAACACCGTCCTGACCGCCGCTTCCTGGAACTGCAGACCCACCCGCTGCTGATCCCCGACAAGGTGGATAGCTGGCTGGTTGCTACCGTCTGCTGATACGGGAAGGAGCGCGGATATGCTGGATGTTGACCAGAACTACGGCACACCGGAAACTCCGAAACCGTTCCCTACGTTCAAAGAATGCGTTGCGCAGGATGTGCAGAACGTGATCTTCAACTCAAACGAGTTTGCGGAAGAACGGTACATAGATGATAAGCTGATGCTCTGTATCACGCAGCACCCCGGCGTACTTGAACGTCCGGCGCACTGGGAGGGCGGAGCAAAGCAATCCTTTGACCAGGGTATGTACAAGGCCGACCTGCTGCTTTTTGTGAAGCAGAAGGACTACGGCCCTATGCCGAAGAGTGGCAAGCAGATCACCTTGGACAAGAAACGGATCTACAACATCAAATCATGCTCCCTGAAAGCGGGTATGTATCGCATGGAACTGGAAAGGGTGAGGTAAGTTGGCATACTTCCATACCAACTATGACGCTTCCAACCTGATGGTCTCCGTTGATGACGCGGAAGTGACCCGCGCTCTTGGCGTACTGGGAAACAAAACCCCGGCGGCGTTGAAGGTGGCCGTAAACACAACGGCCCGGCAGACGCGCAAGCTGATGATGACCGAAGTGAAGAAACGTTACGACCTGAACGCGGCAGGCAGACGCATGATCGAAGATCTGCGCCAGCGCCAGAAGGCCACCAACCGGCGGCCTACCGCTATCCTTGCTATTATGAAGAACGACCCCGGTGCATTCCGGGCAGACCTGGGCTATTTCAGAACCAGCCCCACAAAGCCCTTCATGGGTCCGTCTGTTCGCAATGCGCCGCCCGTTTTTCGGGCGCGTGTCCTGAAAGACAGTCCAATGATCGCTCTGGGCGGAACAAGCGATAAGAGCAAGGGCTTCTTGGTACAGTTCAAGTCGAAGCATATCGGCATGGTACAGCGTCAGCTCGGAATACCTGCGGATAAGGACTACACGGAGAGCGGAAAGAAACGTTGGAAACCGAACGAGAAGCTGGCAACACTGTCCAGCCCTTCCGGCTCTGCGATGCACCATACCGTGTGGGAGATGCAGGAGCAGACGGTGGAGCAGATGCTGCAGCAGAACACGGAACGGCGCGTCCGGCAACTGATCGCCAATGCAAAACGAAAGGGTGTGATCTGATATGGCTGAAAAAATCACCGGCTATACCAGCGAAATGTGCCAGCAGGCCATGATTGACGAGTTGAAGGAACTGTTCCGGGATATGAAGTTCACGGGGCAGGAAGGCGAAAAACCGCTGAAGATCTTCAAGCAGTTTATCCCGTCCCCGACCGATGATGACGACGATGTGGATACCAATAGATCCAACTTCCCGTGCATCATCGTATCAAGAACGAGTGGCGAGGTGGTGAACGAAAAGGATCCGCAATTGGTCCTTTTGCAGCTTATCATCTGCTGTTATGACCCGAAAACAGACCGGCAGGGATATGAGGACACCGGAAACATCATCGAAGCCATCATGCAGCACTTCAAGCGGAAGCCTGTGTTTGGCGAGGCTTTCAAAGTGGGATATCCACGCAAATGGGATCTTTCGGATGATGACATGGACTTCTACTACTGGGGCATTGTCAACCTGATCTGCGAAACGCCCAACACCCTGAAAAACGAAGAAGTGGAGGCTTTGATATGAGCATCGAAAAGACCGAAAAGAAAACCGAGGCTGTGAAAGAAGCACAGCCTGTGACGGAAACCACCGGCGCTGCGGCGTACTGCGGGCCGACCGTCAAGGGCATTGCCCCGCAGTACACCGTATTCGTGGATGGCCTGCCCGAAAAGCTGAAAGAAAAAGTGGAGCAGGTGCCGTTCCTGAAGGCGCTGATCGTTCCGCTGGACAAGCTCGCAGAAATGCGCGTGAAGATCGAACAGGACGGCACCAGAGAGAACATTCTCTACAAGAAGGCCACCGACCTGATGAAGTAAGGAGGATATGACAAATGGCTATTTCTCATGGCTTTAACAAGACCGAAGCAGCGACCAGCGTCACCGCTCCGGTAACGGTCAACTCCGGCCTGCAGATCGTTGTGGGTACGGCCCCCGTTAATATGCTGGATGACCCGGAAGCAGCGGTGAATACGCCGATGCTGGTGAATACCTTCAAAGAAGCTGCCGCCGCAGTGGGCTATTCCGACGATTTTGCAAAGTATACCCTGTGTGAGGCGGTGAGCGCCAGTTTTCAGGTGATGGGCATTTCCCCTATCGTCGTGGTCAACGTCCTGGATCCTGCGAATGCAAAGCACATCACTGAACTGTCCAACAAGACCGTTCAGGTGAATGACGGCATTGCAGAGATCGACGAGACCGGCATCCTGCTGAAAAAGCTGGTCGTGAAGAAGGAGCAGACCGTGCTCACGGCGGACGAGGACTATTCGGCCAGATTCAATGATGATGGCACTGTGAGCATCGCCCTGGTCAACGGCGGCAAAGGCGACGGCGCAACGGCTCTGACCATTTCCGGTTCCATTCTTGACCCGACCAAAATCACCGCTGCCGACATCGTGGGCGGCGTGAATGCGGCCACCGGTGCAGAGACCGGACTGGAAGTGGTAAGACAGGTGTTCCCCAAGCTGGGCATGGTTCCCGGCATTCTGCTGGCACCCCGCTTCTCCAAGGATCCCATGGTGTGCGCAGCGCTCCAGGCAAAGTGCCGCAAGATCAATGGCGTTTTCGATGCAGTGTGCTTTGTTGACATCGACAGTTCCGCTTCCGGTGCACGCAAGTACACCGACGTGGCAAACCAGAAGGTCAAGCAGGGCGCAACTTCTCGTGAAGCATATGGCCTGTGGCTGTACGGCAAGATCGGCAGCGCCATCTACAGCGGTAGCTCTCTGGCCGCTGCTGCGGCAGTCTACAACGACAGCCTGTACAACGACACGCCCAATGCCAGCCCGTCCAATGTCAGCGTACCCATTTCCTCCGCCTGCCTGGAAGATGGCACCGAAGTCCTGATGGATCAGGAGCAGGGCAATGTTCTGAATGAGCAGGGCGTGGCGACCTTCATCCGCTCCGGCGACTTTGTTGTGTGGGGCAATGAGACCTGCTGCTATCCGAAAAACACCGACCCGAAGGACGCTTTCCTTTGTGTCCGCCGCTTCTTCAACCACTCCTGGACCAGCTTTGTTCTGGACAACATGAGCAAGCTGGATAAGCCCATGAACAAGAAGCGCCTTCAGTCCATCATCGACAGCGAGAACATGAAGGGCAGTGTCTATGTCTCTACCGAGGTGTGCGCCAGCTACAGCATGAAGGCAGACCCCGACCGCAACACGACCGCTGAACTGGTTGCAGGCCACTACTCCTTCTATCAGTTCTGCACGCCGTTCCCGCCTTTTAAGCAGATCAACAACACCATGGAGTATGAGGCCGGCGCACTGACCTCGGCTCTGTCTCTGTAAGCAGGAGGAATGACCTATGGCTCTGAATATTTCCAGTGACCTGGTTCCCCAGGTCATCAATGACTACAATGCGTACACGGAAGATGACCTGCTCATTGGTCTGGCGGATGAAATCACCCTGCCCAAGATCAAGAACAAGACCACCTCCGTGTCCGGCATGGGCATTGCGGGCGAAGTCGATTCTCCCGTGCCCGGTCAGTTTGAATCCATGGAGGCAACGCTGAACTGGAACACCATGTACAGCTACGCCACCAAGATGATGAACCCCAACAAGAACATCCAGATCACCCTGCGTGCTGCTATGCAGAACGACAACAAGAACGGCGGCTACACCTACAAGGGCCTGCGCGTCGTCCTGGGTGGTCGTCCCAAGGAGCTGGATCCCGGCAAGCTGAAGCGTGCCGACACCATGGGCAGCACCACCACGCTGGAAGTCACCCGTTACCTGATGGAGGTTGACGGCACTACTGTTATCGACATCGACAAGTTTGCGGGCCGCTACTATGTTGATGGCGAGGATATGCGTGCCGAGATCAACGCCCTTATCTAAACCCGATACATGAAGAAGTCAGCCGTCCCGGCGTGGGGCGGCTGACTGTCTTTTGGAAAGGAAACAGCAATGGAAAATATCGTGAAGTTCGATAAACCTTATAAGTTCGAGGGCAAGGAGTACGACAGCCTGGATCTGTCCGGCATGGAGAAGATGACCGTACAGGACTTGATCGACATTCAGAAAAACATCGGCAACGAGCTGGCGGCCATGTCCGTGATGGAAATGACCACTTCTTTTGCACAGGAAATGGCTGTTAAGGCCACCGGTAAGCCTGTGGAGTTCTTCAAGCTCATGCCCCGTGGCAAGATCAAGAAAGTGCAGGCAGCGGTCGTCAAGGGTATGGACAACAGCGAGAACGCCGATGAAGTGAAAAAACAGCTGGAATCTCACACCCTGAAGTTTGCAGCGCCCTACACCTACGAGGGCAGCGAAAAGGCTGAGCTGAAGGGTAAGACCTTTGACAACATCGACCTGTCCGGCGTGGGCGAACTGAACACTATGAGCGAATCCATGGCAGAAAACCGTATGGCTGCGGGCGGATTTGCACCGGTGAATACGCATCGCAACTACCTGTACTGCTGCATCATCGCCAGCATGGGCACCGGCTACCCGGTGGACTTCTTTGCCGGTCTGCCGCTGTGCGAGGCGGTCAAGCTGCGCGATGCCGTAAACTCTGATTTTTTCGAGTAAAAGGCGGGGCAAAAGGACTTCGGAAAGCAGCTATCCAGCTATCCATTGCCACGCATTCCAACATGACGGATCTGCTGCACCTGCCCCGGCGGGAGCTGGTGGATCTGTGTAACGAGGTGGCAGACGTATGGCGGGAAATGGAGCACTAGACCTCAGCATCCGCATCATGGGCAAGGTGGACCCATCCCTTGTAACTGCAATAAAGCAGACGAAGGGGCTGACCGGTGATCTGGCGAGCGCACTGACGGGAACAAAGTCGCTGGGCAGCACGGTAGCAAACACTCTGGGCGTAATCGGAAAGACTGGGCTTGGAATCATGGCGACGCTGACAACTGCGTCCGCTGTCATGATTAAAAAGACAACCTCCATGGCAGAGGAATACCAAGCCCAGGCGGCAGATGCAGTCAAGTATGTTGGCGGCATCATGAACGATGACGGCAGCATTGACCCGGAAAAGCGTGCCACCATGGAGGACGCGATCCTCAAGATGACTACGCAGGTCCCAATCAAACGGGACGAGATGGCGCAGATCGCCGCATCGCTGGGACAGTCCGGTAAGAGCTATGAGCAAATCTTTCTGGATAACCAGCAAACCGGAGAAAAAAGCTACCTGTACGATACGGCCCGGCTAGCTGCTGCGTGGGACATTGATGCAAAGTCTGCGGCCGATTATATGGCAAAGTGGGAAACCGCTTTTGGTAAGACCCACAACCAGATTATCGACATTGCAGATTCCATCAACTATCTGGGCGGCCACATGGCTACCACGGCGGCGGAAATCGCCAGCGTGGTGAATACGTCCGGCGGTGTCGGCCAGACAGCCGGCGTTGACCTGCACACGACCTCTGCGCTGGCAGCCACCATGCTGGCTATGGGCGTTAATGAGGGAAAGGCTGGAACAAGCCTGAACCGTGTGTTTACAAACATCACCCTTGGCAACAGTGCAACGGATGCGCAGGTGGGCGCATGGAACAAACTCGGTTTTGATCCTGTGCAGATTGCAAAGGATATGCAGTCCACCGGGCCGAACGGAGAAGATGGTGCAGCAAGCACTCTGTACAAAGTCTTTGAGGCGATCTCGAAACAGGACAAGTACCAGCAGACTGCGACCATCAAGACACTGTTTGGACAGTGGGCCATTGAGGGCGTTTCAAAAATTGTGGGCAACTTGCCTGCGTTCCAGAATGCCTTGCTTATGGCTGGTGATACCAGCGCATACAGCGGCAGCATGGAGAAAGAATTGCTTGTTCGTCTGGACACCAGCAAAGCGGTAAGCCAGATGGCAAGTAATGCGACAGACCGCCTGCTTATCAATGTGGGCAATCAGTTCCTTCCGGCAAAGAAAGAACTGACATCCATGTGGATCGACATAGCAAACGGTATCACCGAGAGCTTGCCAGATCTGTCCAACATCGTCAATGGCATTCTGCCGATGTTGTACTCCGCGCTGCTTGGAATTGGCAATGCGGCGCAGGCGGCATTGCCGTGGATCCAGAAGGGCATCGACTACACTGCAGAGCATGGGCCGGAAGTGGCAGGGGCCATTGCTGCCATAGTCGCGGCGTTCGGAGCTATGAGCTTTGCACCGACGGCTTATAGCACAGGATCCTCGCTGCTGAACACCATCGGGAACATTGCAATCGGCGGAAAACCGAGCGGTGCCCCAGGCGGAACATTCGGAGGCATCACTGTCCGAAATCTGATGGGCGCACTGACACCCACAAGCCTGATCCAACGGGCAGTTGGTGGCGCATCCTTTGTAAAATCGAATGCCGGAATGTTTGCTGAAAATGCAGAGTACGGCGTTCAGATGGCCGGTGCCGGAGCGCAGCAGCCCACAACGCGCCTTGGAAAAATTGGGCAGACGTTGGACGGCGCTGGTGTCGGCATCTGGGCAACACTGAAAAATTTCAAGGGCCTGCGAAGCGGAACCAAGAAAGGAAACACCAGTTTTGTAAATGATGTGCTGGAAGCTAGCACGAACGGTGGCCTGCTGGGCGTGCTGAAAGACTCCGGCTCCGGTAGGTATGTTTCCAATGTCGGGCAATCGCTGGGCGGCCTGAAAAATGCTCTGGTGGGGTTCGGAAGCGGCAATCCGGTTGGACGATTTATCGCCAAGACCGGCGGTGTTGCGGGACAGATTCTTTCCGGCATTGCAGGACCGAACGGTCTTGACCTTGGAGGTATGGCCGGTGGAGTGAAAAATTTCCTCGGTGCAGGAAAGACGGTCATTGGAAATGGGCTGTCCAATGCATGGCAGACCGTCAGCCAGTCCAAAGTGGGTTCTACCGTCCTCGGTGTCGGCAGCAAGGTGGCGGGTGCAGCATCCAAAATCGGCGGCGGCGCTTTGAGCACGGTGAAGGGAGCTTTGAATGTCGGCGGCGCAGGGCTGAACGTACTGGGTACGACGGTAGGCCCAGTGGCTGCAAAACTGGGCAGCGGATTCATGGCACTGCTTGGCACATTCGGCCCGGTTATTACCGGCATCGGTACAATCGTTGCGGCAGTCTCGTTGTTGGGAGATCACTTCGAGGACATCCGCAACATCGTCGGAACAGTATTTGGCGAAGGCGGGCTTGCCGTCTTTGACAAATTCACCGGAAAGATAGCGGGTATCGGCGACACCGTGAAGCAGGTGTTCGGGCAACTCACCACCCCGGAGGGCTTGCAGAGCATCCAGGAAAAGCTATCCGGCTTCAGTATCGGAGGGCTAAATCTGGGTGATGTGTTCGGAGCTATGACCCCTGCCATCCAGACGGTTATGCCGTTGATTGAATCGTTCGCCGGTGTGTTCTCTCAGATTGTAGATCTGGGAGTAAACCACATCAAGCCGGTGCTGACTGAGATCTTCGGCTTTATCGTGAATGAAGGCATTCCGGCGGTCATGCCGCTGCTGTCTACGGTGGTAAGCCTGGTAGGCACCACACTGGTCAACGCCATCAAGGTGGCGGTGGATCTGGTGGGTAAGGTGCTTCCTGTGGTAGAGCCTGTGATTCTGGGCATCATCGGCTTCCTGAAGCAGATTGCAACCATCGGCGTGAAAGCGGTCAACTTCATCATTGGGGCGCTGAACAAAATTCAGCTCACAATACCGGAAACACTGTTCGGCATTCCGGTTCCGGTGATCGGCGGTAAGTCGTTCGGATTCAACCTGTCACCCGTGTCTGTCCCGGCATTTGCCAACGGCGGCATGACGCAGGGGCCGTCTATTGCTGGTGAGGCTGGCCCGGAAGCCGTTATCAGCTTCCGGCGCGGCGTTCGTGAAAAGAACATTGATACCTGGCTGACCGCTGGTAAGCTGCTGGGCGTTGGTCTGGGTGATCTGCTGGGGTTGCCCGGCAGAAAGCCGAAGATGTTCGCGGACGGTGGTTTTACAGAAGAAGATTCTAACCTGATCGACTTCAACAGAGCACGTCGCCAGCAGTATTACAACCAGGCGGCTCAAAGTTTTGACACTATGGTTCAGCCTGTTGCAGCGGCATTGGTACTGGGGTCCGACGCTGGTGTGGCGTTCAGCCGTATCACGGAGATCGCCAACTATGCAGCAGATGGGCTGGAAACTCTGGCGGCAATGCCGACACCTACCGTGTCGGATGACCAGGGCAAAGCCCAACAGCTGCTGAACACCGGAATCGGGAAAGTGATTGCTGGTGCCAAGTCTGTTCTTGCAAACGAAAATACTCAGAAGGCAATCCGGTTTATCCGGGGAGCAGATGCGGAAAAGGCAAAGCTGGAATACGCTGCAAACCCGGACAACTACGACCTGAGCAATGTAAACTTCTTCCCGACGGCTGGAAACAGCGAACTGACAAGGCAAAATCTGTCGATGCTGGCAGACCTTCAGAACTACCAGCAGGAAGTAGAGCTGAAGCCCATCGGCGGGAGCGAAGATGCTTCTGGTGGCAGCACCGGGAACCAGCGCGGTGGATCGAGCAACAGCTACCAGCGTACCTATACGAGTTCCAGCGGAAACACATATGTTTATGCACCAAACTTCACCATCTACGGCAGCATGAATGCCGAAGATCTACGTTCCATTATGGACGAAGGTTACGAGAAGTTCTGCGAGTATGTGGAACGGTACGAACGCGAAAAGAGGCGCACGCAGTATGGCACTTGATTACACCACAAAGTCCGGTGACACCTGGGATCTGATTGCCCTGAACGTGTACGGAAGCGAGCTGAAAGCCGATTGGCTGATGCAGAACAACCCCAGATATATCCATATCGTCCGGTTCGATTCCGGCACGGTGCTGTCAACACCAGCTCTGCCGGCTGAAAAGAGCGGAGACCTTCCGCCCTGGAAGGCAGGTGCATGATGGTACTGACAGCAGCGAGACCCAAAGGAAGGCAGGCTGCGGTTCTTCTGACCTACGAGAAAACCGATATTTCGGAAGAAATCGCACCTGATCTGGAAAGTTTCAAGTACACGGATGTGGCTGAATCCCAAAGCGACAGTGTGAGCATTACAGTCAATGCCAAAGCTGCCAAATGGAAAAATGACTGGATGCCGGAAAAGGGCGTGAAGCTCTACCCGGCTATTGTTGTAAAGGACTGGAATATCGGGGGCATTGAGAGCGGCTACAGAGATTACAGCGCCGAGTGCGGGGCATTCGTGCTGGATGATCTTAGTTTTGCCGGTGCACCTGATTCGCTGACGATGGGCGGCGTGGCAAAGCCGAACGACACCAGCTTCAGCGAGAGAAACCGGACCTTTACATGGAAAAACACCAGCGTAAAGAAAATCGCTGAAACCATTGCAGGCCGTTACAAATTGGAGCTGAAGTTTGAGGGAGACGACCACGGCATTGATGCAAAGGAACAGGACGGAACAGATAGTGCCTTTCTGCAAGATCTGTGCAGCACCTATGCACTGGTTATCAAAGTCTACACTTCAAAGCTCTGGGTGTACGACCGGGAAAAGTACAAGGCGAAAGATCCTGTATGGACAGTATATGAGAGCCGGCCCGTTGGAAATCCGACGGCCCTGTGCGTAGAGCCGGGAAGTTTCAAGTGGAACACAAAGCTGACTGGAACATACACGGGCGGCCTTTATACCTACACTAACAAACAGAAAAAAATCAACATCAACGTCAAGGTGGGCACGGACGAACGCCAGCTTAAACTTACTGGAAAGGTAAGCAGCGAGGCAGACGCAAAAGCCCGCCTGATAGCGGCCATCAAGAATGCCAACCACGGAGCAACCCAGATCAGTTTTACGATGTTGGGCTATCCGGCCGGCGCTTCAGCGCAGTGCTTTAACCTAGTTGGCTATGGAAAGATGGACGGAAAGTATTTCGTTGATCAGATGGAACACAGCATATCTCCATCCAGCGGCTACAAAACACAGGTCAAGGCCAGCAAAGTGGAAAAGGAGGATTTCGCATGAGCAGTGAAGTGAGATTCGGCAATGTGAGTTCTATCGACTATGAGGCTGGAAAGTGCGAAGTTACTTACCCAGACAGGGACGACACCGTTACGGAAATGGTGCCGTTTCTGTCCAATGGCGAGTACCAGACACCGGAAGTTGATGATCTTGTGCTTGTCCTGCATCCAGGAGAAAGCCCGGAGGATGCTGTTGTGGTGGGCACCGTCTGGAATGAAAAGAACAAACCGCCTGAAGGAAAAGAAAAAGTCTACCGAAAGGATTATGCCAACTCACGAGGAAAGGCATATCGGAAGTTTGATGCAAATGCAAAAGAACTGACCGACTATGTGGACGGAAAGAAAATCCTGAAGGCGAAAAGTCTTGAGATCCAGGTGGGCGGTGCAACCGTGACCATCAGCGAGGACGGAGAAATTAAAGTGACATCCCCGGCGGGGATTGCACTTGCGGCATCCGGTGAGCTGAAAATGACGGCATCGACCATCACCGCAACCGCTGGAACCGTGAACATCCAAGGCGGTGGCGGCGACGTTGTTGTGTCCGGCAAGTCGCTGGTGTCGCATACACACACCGGAAACCTTGGCAAGAAAACATCCGCACCCCTGTAAGGAGGTTTTGGAATGTATGTTGGAATTTTCGGCGATGTGATTTTCTCTGTGGGACACCTGCGTGTGCTCACCCCGTCAAACTTCAAGGGAACGACCGGCGCAAACTGGGCGGAACATGAAGTTCTGGGAGGAAAAGCACGAGCAGAGTATTTATCACCGAAACTGAGAGAGTACACCTTTGATATTCTTCTGGATGCAGCACTCGGCGTGAATCCTCGCAAGATGCTGAACCGTCTGACAGAAATGTCAGAGAACGGAGAGATTCATTACCTGATTATCGGGTTTGCACCGGTATCGCAAAACAAGTTTCGGGTCACTGAAATAAGCGACAGCTGGGATTCGGTGATAAAACACGGGCTTTTGATGCAGTGCAAGGTGAGCCTGACCATAAAGGAGTACATATGATCGACTTCAGCAGCACGGTGGTTGAGCTGTCCGGTGACAGCGAAAAACAAAAAGAAGTGCAGGACATTGCAAAGTGCCTTCGCACACTGTATTCCACACCAATCGGGAGCCAAGAGGGCGACAGAGAACTCGGAATCAATCCAAACATATTTGTCGATAAGCCACTTCCGGTGGCAAAGGGATTATATGTGGCTGAGGTAACAGAGAAAACCGCATCGTTTGAGCCGCGGGCAAGAGTGGTGCGGGTGGACTGGCTGGACAGTGATGTGCTGCATGGCGTTGTAATTCCAAAGGTGGTGTACGAGCTTGTCTAAAATAAAAGAGTTTGAGAACATCCCGGACATCGACATTGAAGGCGAAGAAACGCTGGAAGAAGCTGTGGCCGATTGCAAGGCGCTGTTTGGCAAGTACAACAAAGAACTTTTCAACGGTGAGGTATCGTTGGAACGGTGTTCTGAAGCACGGCTTGTCCTTTTGACACTGGCACATCGTTCGCATCACAACATGGAGTACAGCACGGCGTGTCTGAAAGCGGAACTGCTGCCTACGAGCACGGGGCCGAATTTGGACAACCTTGCTCCGCTTGTTGGAGTGGAACGCCTGGAAGCCGGAAAAGCCACGGCGGTTATTCGATTCACACTGTCTGCGCCGAGAACGAGTGCAACCGGAATCCCGGAAGGAACACAGGTGAGAACGGCAGACAAACGGTATTTCAAAACCGAAAAGTATGCGGAGATCTTACCCGGCGAACTGACCGTGGACGTAGTTGCCGTGGCGGATGAGGCAGGAAGCAACAGCGATGGGATTGCCGAAGGCGAAATCAATGTGCTGGTGGATCCTATCCCGTATGTGTCCGGGGCAAAAAGTGTTTCGGCAAGCACGGGCGGTACGGATACGGAAGGTGACGATTCATTTACCAGACGTATCAACTATGCACCTTCGATTTTCTCCGTGGCCGGTCCGGTGGATGCCTATGAATACTTTGCATCGAGCTGGCGGTCCGATGTGGCAGATACGAAGATTGTTTGCAAGGAAGGATACACGATCCACATTTACTTTCTGATGGCCGGAGGCAGAGTTCCGACAAGGGAAGAATGTACCGGAATGCAGGAATATTTCGACACGGTAAAGCGCCCGATGGGTGATCTGGTTCTTTGCCATGCGCCGGAAGAAATCCCGTATGACATCGAGCTTACTTACCATATTGCCTTGAGCAATGTCAAGAATGCATCGACGATTCAGGAAAATGTGGAAGCAGCTGTGAAGGAGTATGAAACCTGGCAGAGAAAAATCGGCCGGGACATCGAACCGGCGGAGCTGATTATGCGTGTACGGGAAGCTGGTGCGAAACGCCCACGTCTGTTGACACCGGTCGAAACAACTGTCTCCGAAATTCAGGTGGCAAAGCTCCGAAGCTGCAAGGTGACATACGGAGGAATCGAAGATGATTGAACTCCACGAAGTTGGCCTAGTCGAAGGGCTACCGCCTGATGTTGCCAAAGAGCCATGGGTACAGATCCTTGATGCAGTTTTCAGGGAGCGGCGCAAGAAGGAACTGGAAGCTGCCGAACACTTGAAAATCTACACGGATATTGACCGTGCAGATGAGGCAGTTCTGGATATTCTTGCGGTTCAGTTCCGCGTTGACTGGTACGACACCAGCTATCCGATTGAAACAAAGCGCAGGATCATCAAAACTGCGCTGGAAGTCCGTCGGTACTGCGGAACGGAGTGGGCAGTCCAAAAGGCGCTGGCCTCGATTTATCCGAATGTGAAAATAAGTGAATGGTATGACTACGGAGGAAGGCCGGGCTACTGGCGAATGAACGTAGACATTACCGATGATGGTGTCATTTACTACACACCGGAAGAAATTGAAAAGCGCCTTGGTTATGCCCGGCGCTGTACCGCTCACCTTGAACACATCATCTACATCGTCGAACCGCATGAACGGTCGCCTGCCTACATCGCCGCAGCACCCAGCGGCATGGCGACATCCTGCACCGTAAAGGTCCCCGGTAGGATCAAGCCGCGGGAAATCGGCGCAAAGGCGTATGTTGCCGGTGCGGTCGGAAGATCGAAAATGCAGGTTGCCGTGGCGCTGCCCGGTGCCGTTGAAGCAAAGGCAGTGAAAGCACGAGCCTTTACGGCGGGCACCGTTGAACGGTCGCACACGGCGATAAACATTGTTATTGGAGGACAGACAACGTGAGTTGGGAAAAATCTAGCTACACCGCCGCCGGTGCCGCCCTGCTGTCGGAATCTCTCTCCGGTGGTGCGCTGGTAATCACCCGCGCTGTGAGCGGCACCGGTACGGCTGACGCAGACCTCTCGGGGGAAACCGGGGTAAGCGGCGAAACACATGACCTGAAATTGCTGGACATCGAAACCGTTGAAAGCGGCGGTGAGACGGCTCGGCGGGTAAAAATCCAGATCACCGGTGCGGATGAAACGTACATCGTGCATCAGGTGGGCGTTTACGGCAGGCTGAACGACGATGCAGAAACACTCCTGTTTATTATGCAGGATGCACGCGGAGTGGAGGTCCCGTCCACGAAAGTGAACGGCGATTTTGAGATTGAGCTGTCGGCGCTGCTTGCTGTGTCGAACAAGGCCAATATCAGCATTACCGTTGACCCGCAGATGCAGGCTCTCGCAAAGATGGTCAAGGCGGAAGTCGAGAAGCACAATAAAGATGCTTCCGCTCACGCCAATGCCATCACCGCCGCCGTCGGCAATGCCATGGAATCCCTCAAGGAATCCGGGGACGTTGTAAGCAAAGAACAGGTCAAGGCTCTTATTCAGGAGCAGGGCAGCTCTGGCGGGGCTGCTATCATCAAGGACATCACGATCCCCGCAGACGGTTGGGACTGGCAGCGGGAATCTGATGACGAGGAAATGCTGGGGATGGATGACTTCCGTTGTGTCGTCGATGTTGCGGTTGACGATGCGACGGAGGATATGTTCCCCAGCGTTGCCTTACATAAAGCGGCTCTTGAGGTCGCAAAGCGTGCCGGGCTTTGTCCGACGGTGCAGGCTCTCGCCGGTGTCCTGCGCTTTTGGGCACGGAACGCCCCGGAAGCGGATATGGCCGCGACCGTGGCGCTGGTATCTCCCGGCGGGGCGAGTGGGGGCGGTTCGTCCTCGTATGTCCTGCCGGTTGCTACCGCTACCCGGCTTGGCGGCGTGAAAATTGGTTCTGGCGTTTCCGTGTCGGCAGACGGCACGATCTCCGCATCGACCAGCGGTATCACCCCGGAGGAAGTCGTATCTGCGGCAGACACGGACAAGATGCTGGACGAGATTTTCCACGCAGAAAGTTGAACGAAACACCGGCATAACAGGAGGCTTATATGGCAGACAACAAGTTTGTGACTCTCGAAGCTCTCAAATCCACTACGGTGCGCTTGCAGCAGGAATGGCTCAAGTCCATCTCCAAGGCGGGTCATGCCCGCTTTGAGGTGGCGGAAGCCATCCCTGACGCATCCGCAGCGCAGGAAAACATCATGTATCTTGTCATGAACGACAAGACGCAGCACTACGACATCTACGCAAAGGTCAATGATGAGGTCGTCCTGCTGGACGATACCACTGTTGACCTGTCCGGCTATGCTACCAAGGAACAGCTGGAAGCTGTCTCCGGCGGTCTGGGCGGCACTGTGTACGCCGCGACCAAAGCTGACCTGTCCACTTCCGACGACAGCGTGATCTCCGGCTACTTCGCCAAGAACACGGACGTGAAGCCCAAGAAGGGCGATGTCTTTGTCGTGACCACCACCGTGGACGGTTCCGCCTATGAGCAGTCCGCCTATTTCTATGACGGTTCTGCATGGGTGGCCATGACCGGTTCCGTGGATGCCGATAAGGTCATCCTGCGGGAGAACATCACGCTGGCCGGTGGCTATACGCAGGTCGGCAACCTGGCCAAGGCCCAGGACGGCACGGCGACTTTCCAGACCAAAGGCAAGAGCGTTATGGACGCTCTGACCGAAATTTTCTCCAAGCGCCTGCAGCCCACTATCACCGCACAGCCGTCCATCGGCACGTTTACCCTGACCGGTGCTGGTGCAGTTGAGGCTGGCACCAAGGTGGCTTCTGCGGCCTACTCTGCTGCATCCCTGAATGCAGGTTCCTATCAGTACGGCCCGGCGACCGGTGTTGTGGCGACCAACTTCAAGGTGGAGCGCATCACCAACGCCGCCACCACGCAGGTTGCATCCGTGGATGCGGCATCCCTGACCGCTGGTTCTGACGACAACGGCGGCGCTGGTTTCATCATCGGCGATGCAGGCGGTGACAATGCCGTGTCCAGCCTGAAGTACCGCGTCACTGCCACCCACGGCGCAGGCGTGACCGCAAAGGACAATCTCGGCGCTGACTCCAGCCCGGTCGTTGCCATTGCGGCGGGCAGCAAGACCAAGGATACCGCTGCCTACACCCCGTTCCGCAACACTTTCTATGGTGCATCTACCAGCAAGCCTGCTCTGGACAGCGCGGCCATCCGCGCACTGGGCAAGACTGGCAAGGCGTATGCCGCTGGTACGCTGACCATCAATGTCCCCGTCGGTGCGCAGCGTGTGGCAATCGCCTGCATTGCGACTGCAAAGGGTGTCACCAAGGTCATCAACGAGACCGCAATGAACGCAGATGTCACCAGCACCTTCGTGAAGTCCACTGTGTCCGTCGAGGGCGCAAACGGCTATGCCGCGAAGGAGTACAATGTCTGGGTGTTTGAGCCTGCTGTTGCTTACGGCAACGCCGCAGTTCTCAAAGTCACTCTGGGCTGATAGGAGGGATAGACAATGGCTGTGAACAATACCGCAAAGACCTATGCCAACATGGAGTTCCCGCTGGCTATGAAGCGTCAGGATGCTTTCGCCCTTGATCCTTCCACCGTCTGGCCTACGCTGGCCGATGCCCAGAACTATGCAAAGACCAACCCGACCGCCTATGTCGGCCAGATGCTGTCCGTCGTTGTGAACGGCACGGCTACTCCGTATGTGATCCAGAATGCAAACGGCGACCTCGCCCCGTTGGGCGCTGCCGCTGTGACCATTGCTTCGGACGACGAAGCAAACGAAATGCTCACTGAGATTTTCGGCGAGTAATGCACAATCTGTAATCGACCGGCTGTCCGGGAAGTCTGAGCAGCCGGATATTTTATCATGAACAAATAAGAAAGAGGTATTTTACTATGGCTTACAATGCAACTGCTCTCGTCCGTCTGGCTGCTCTGAAGGCTCTGGCCGCAAAGACCAAGGCTGAGATCGACAACATCAACACCGACGTTTCCAAGGCCATTAAGTCTCTTGGCGTTTCCGGCAACACCGTCAGCTTCTACACCAGCGCCGACAAGTCCGGCGATGCCGCATTCACCTTCGACTTCCCGAAGGAGCTGTTCCTCGATCAGGTCAAGACCACCTTTGTGCCGAAGTTTGCGTTCAGCGCTGAGACCTACCCCGATGCTACCGACCCCAAGCTGGCAGGTAAGCCCGTCATGGTGCTGGCTGTGAAGGGCCAGAACCCTGACAGCTGCACCTACAGCTTCCTCGATATGTCCGCTCTGGTCGATACCTACAAGGCCAAGGCCACCGGCAAGGATGCTTCCACCACCATCGCTGTCTCTGGTTATGAGATCGAGGTAAAGGTGAACGTCTCTGCTGCTGCCGGTAATGCTCTGAGCCTCAAGGCCGACGGCCTGTATGTGGACATCAGCGGAAAGGCCGACAAGGCGAAGAACGCCACCGATGGCAACCTCGCCGCTCTGGATGCAAGCGGCAGCCTGACCGATTCCGGCAAGAAGCCTGCCGACTTCGTGGCCGCTGAGACCGGCAAGCGTCTGATGACCGATGCCGAGGGCGAAAAGCTGAAGGGCATTTCTGCTGGTGCCACCAAGACCGCCGCCAGCGAGACCAACGGTCATATCACCATCGACGGCGTGGACACCACCGTGTACACTGAGCCGTCCGATGTGATCCACGGCACCGTCGCATCCGACAGCGATGTGACCGCTATGCTGACCGAGGTTTTCGGCGCATAAGCCGACTGACCTTACCAAAGAAGTATGAGGGGCGAGGCCGTCACATGGCGGTCTCGCCTGCTTTTTTAGGGAGGACAAGCGTGAATGAATATTATCGCACTCGTAACCCACCTGAAACTGGTAGCACAGGAAGCAAAGAAGTATGCGGCAAGTCTGGCAAGTGAGCTGTCCAATGCAACGCTGGAAGCAATGCAGGAAATGGACAGGGCAAAGGTTGACCGGCTGTCCTCTGTGTCTGTCACGATCAAGGCAGACGGCTGGGTGAAGGATGAAACGTGGGAGGAATACCCCATGCGTTATGACATCACTGCCGCAGATGTGACGGCGACCGATCGCGCAGACATCATCTTGTCGCCGAACAGTTTGACCGCCGCGATGGACTGCGGTGTCTGTCAGACCTGCGAAACGCAGACCGGGAAAATTTGTATCTGGGCGAAGAAAGCCCCGGCGGAAGCGCTGACTGCTGAGTACCGGATCATTCAGGGCGAAAAGCCAAAGGAGGACTAACACATGGCATATGGAAACGTGAATGTCGCCGTGCCGGGCGTGTCGAACGATGAATCCAGCTATCTGAAAACAGAACAGGCCGGTGCCCCCGGCGGCGTGGCAACGCTGGATGCGGATGGTAAGCTGTCTGAATCGCAGCGTCCGGCGGTGGACGCATACACCAAGGCTGAGACCGACCAGCGCATCAGCGCGGCGGTGGATGCCCATAACGAAGCAGCCAACGCCCACGGCGACATCCGCGCCAGCGTGGCAGCCATGAACGCCAGCATCAAGGCCATTGAGCTGAAGTTCGGCACGAACGTCGCGAAAAATCCGTTCTCTGCCACGTTCGGCAGTCTGGACGGCCTGACCGTGACCGGCGTGTGGAACGCCGATCTGGCACGCATTGATTTCTAAGGAGGTGAAAATTTATGGCAAACGTAAAACTGGGCACGAAAGCCGTTGGCAGCATTGTCAAAATCAAAGTCAACGGCGCGTCCAAAGATTTTATCGTTGTCCATCAGGGCAAGCCGTCCAGCGTCTATGACGATAGCTGCAACGGCACATGGCTTCTGATGAAGGACATTTATGAGAACCGTGCATGGCATAGCTCGAACACCAACGATTATGCCAACAGCACCATCCATTCCTACCTGAACAGCACGTTCCTGAATCTGTTCGAGTCGAACATCAAGAACGCCATCAAGCAGGTAAAGATTCCGTATCGCAAGGGCCACGGTACGTCCACGACCGTCACCAGCGGCTCGAATGGCCTGTCTGCGAAGATCTTCCTGCTCAGTACGACCGAAACGAGTTTCAGCTACTCCTATATGCCGAGAGGCGAGGGTGCAGAGCTAGCCTATTTCAAGGGCTGTGCAGACAATGGTTCGGATTCCAAGCGTGTTGCCTATCTCAACGGTTTTGCCACCGGCTGGTGGCTCCGCTCTCCGGGCTGCAACGTCACCTCCAACCGCGCGCTGGCGGTCGGCTCCGCTGGCACCAGTGGCGACACCAACTGCTCCAGCTCGAGAGGCATTCGCCCCGCTTTGATTTTGCCCTCTACTCTCTTGGTGTCTGACGATGGCACGGTCAGTGTCAACACTGCACCTACCGTCAGCACGGACGGCGCAGCTCTGGGGCAGAAGAACGCGGCCTTTGCGTGGAAGTACACCGTCAGGGATGCCGACGGCGACACCTTGACAGTCACCGAAAAGCTGGACGGCAAGACCACCAAGGCCCGCACTGGCGCTGCCAGCGGCGCGGCCCTGACCTTTGAACAGACGGCCAGCGCTGCCGGATTCCAGAAAATCCTGAACGGCAACCACACCATCACCGTTGAGGTGAGCGACGGCGAGGAAACCGTCAGCACGTCCGCGACCTTTACCAAGGCCGTCCACGCCGCAAGCGTGACACTGGCCGAACCGCTGGCCGTGGACGGCGACATTACCGTTGCTGTGCTTCAGGTGACCGGCTCCATCCCGGATGATGCAAAGTTCAAGGCTGAGGTGACCAACAACGCACTCGACAGCTCCCCGGTCTGGCAGGATGCCACGACCGAGGTTCAGAATGGCGTGAACATCGTCTTTGAGAATAAGACCGCGACGGCTGGCGCTGCATTCAATTTCCGCGTCAGCGTGGAGCGCGGCGAATCCGGCGAGGGCGGTTACATCGAAGCCGTCAGCGGCGCTTTTGAATAAGGAGGTACAGGACAATGGCACTGAACTGGAAGAAACACGATCTGCCCACGCGGGCACAGAAGGAAGCCAAGGCCAAGGAGCAGGCCGAGAAAGACCGCCTGCCTGACCGCGTGGCCGAGGTCGAGGACGCAATGTGCGAGCAGGACGCGGCCAACGAGAAACGTTTGACCGACATCGAAACCGCGCTGTGTGAGCTGGACGCAGCGCTGAATAAGGAATAAGGAGGTAGCTGTTATGAACATCATTTGGGCAAACCGTCTGATTGCAGGCACTAAGACTTGGGCTGAGATGCCCGCATCCCGCCGCGTTGGCGTGAAGAAAGTTCTGGCCGAGCGCGTAAACAAGGACGAGATCACCGCAGAGGACTACAAGCGCATCACCGGTGATGACTATGACATGGCCTGAGCTGGTCGAGCGCCTGCTGACCCGGCTGGAAACCAGTGGTGCGGACACGACCGCAGAGCGCGGCGAATTTGCCGTGCTGGTGGCTGAGTGTGGGTCGAGCGGCTGCAAAATGGCATTGAGCCAGAAAGGAGAAAACGACAATGGCGATTAACGCGTATTCGTGGGCGAAGGACGGCGAGAAGAACCTCTCTCCGTCCTTCAAGGTGCGGGAGTTCCGCTGTTCGGATAACACCGACCCGATCTTTATTGATTCGGAGCTGGTGGAAATCCTTCAGAAAATCCGCAATCACTTCGGGAAGCCGGTGAACATCACCAGCGGTTTCAGAACGGCCAGCAAGAATGCCACGATCAAGAATGCTGCGAAGTTCTCTCAGCATCTTTACGGCAAGGCTGCTGACATCTGGATTTCCGGCGTGACGGTGGAGCAGATTGCGGCATATGCCGAGACCCTGCTGCCGAACCGCGGCGGCATTGGCCGCTACCCGAAGAAAGGACACGCCGACCGTACTCACGGCTGGGTACATATCGACACCCGCGCGGCAAAGAGCCGGTGGGTAAGCTGAAAGTAGGAGGAAAACAGGATGGAGAACATTCTGAAAGTTTTTCTGATGGCATTCCCTGAATGGCTGGCCTGCATCTTCATGGTGGTCGGCCTTGTGGTCACGGCGCTGGCGGCGGTACGTCTGGGTTACGGCCTTGTGGTCGCAAAGACTGTGTACAAGTGGATCGTCAACGCAGAGGAAAAGTTCGGTAGTGGCGCAGGCGCAGAAAAGAAAGCCCATGTCATTGCCGTACTGCGCGGGTACACCCCGGACTGGCTGGACTGGGCGATCAATGAGCGGACGCTGGATTGGATCGTACAGCTTGTGTTCGACTTTACCAAGAAGAAGCTCGAAGATTACATGGCAAAGAAATCCGTAGAAACCACTACTGTGGCCCACTTCGGTAACGTGGGGGAGGACAACAAGAATCGCAAGGAGTAAACGATGCTGGAATTTATCGTCAAATACTGGGCGCAATGGCTTTTCGGCATCGTGGCGGCAGGTCTGACCGCTGCATACCGTAATCTCTCCAAGAAGATCAAGGCACAGAAAGAGGAAAACAAGGCAATCAAAAACGGTCTGCTGGCAATTCTCCACGACCGGCTGTATCTGGCGTGTACCCATTACATCGAGAAAGGGTACATCGACTTGCCCGGTTTGAAGAACATTGAATACCTCTATAAGAGTTATCACGCTCTGGGAGGTAACGGAACCGGAACTGAATTGTACACGAGAGCAAAGGCGCTCCCCATCCGGGACGACTGAGCTAAACTACATCCCCGCTGGTGATCCTACCCGGATCGCTGGCGGGGCATTTTTTGTTTGTCTGGAAGTTTTGCACAAAGGAAATGTGCAAAGTGTGGAAAAATTGCGAATTGACAACGGTATACCGTATAATTTACGCTTAAAACGAAAATAAACGCCATAGTCGAAAGGAGGAAAACGGCGTGCGAGTGTTCAAACAGCTTACGCTTACAGACCGAATCCGTATTGAAAAGTGGTTGAAAGATGGGCTGAGAGTAAAGGAAATCGCAGACAGGTTGCGGGTTGACCCGTCCACGGTGTACCGGGAACTGAAACGCGGCAGCTACGACAAGTTGGACGGTAAGACGTGGAAGCTGATTCCTACATATAGCCCGGATATTGCAGAACAAAGGTATCAGGCACATCTTCGGGAGAAGGGACCAAGCCTTAAGATTGGCAAGGATCATGAGCTTGCAAGCTATATCGAGCAGACCATTATAGATAAGGATTGTTCACCGGCTGCTGTGTACGGTTATGCCTTGGAAGAAGGACGGACATTCAAAACGCATATATCGGTGCCTACCATATACAGCTACATCAAAAAGGGCGTGTTCCTGAACTTGACGCAAAAGGCTCTGCCCAGACATGGAGTGCATAAGGGCGACTATAAAAAGGTGAAAACAAAGGATCCTGCTCGTGCGCCTGCCGGTGAGAGCATCGAAAAACGCCCGGCGGAAGTAAAAGACCGTGAAGAATTTGGACACTGGGAAATGGACACGGTGTATTCTGGCAAGAAGAAAAGCACGGTTGCGCTGCTGGTGCTGACTGAGCGCAAGACCCGGAACGAAAATATTATAGTGGTGCCAGATCGCCGCGCAGAGACGACCGTGCGGGCAATCAATGCACTGGAACGGAAGTTAGGTGCAGAGAAGTTTGGCATTATCTATAAGAGCATCACAGTGGACAACGGCAGTGAGTTTGCATTGGCCGACCAGCTGGAACAGTCCTGCATCACCGGAGATAAGCGGACGAAGGTGTACTATTGTCATCCGTATTCTTCTTGGGAACGCGGGAGCAATGAGAATGTGAACGGCATGATTCGCCGCAGGCACCCGAAAGGCACAGACTTCTCAAAGGTCACGGCAGAGGAAATCGCGGCTACGGAGAACTGGATCAACAGCTATCCCAGAAAAATTTTCGGCTATAAGAGCGCCGGCACAATGTTCCGCGAATGCCTGCGGGAGCTTGGCCTGACGGCATAAGGTACATAGAAAGCAAAAAAATCATTGGTAAGATTGAACAATAAAGGATAACCGCAAGCGGGGTGCGCTTGGCGGTTTGTTTGCTTTACGCTAAAATCCACAAAAATAAGGCCGAAAATTTGTTGCATTTAATGCTTTACTTTTCAAAATGAGGGCAGCAGGCAAAAAAATCCTTGCAATCTGCCCTGCAATCTGGTATACTGTATCTGTTACCGTGGTACGGGGCTGGGAGTATGCCCGCATACCGGGAAAACCGTTTCCCGCCGCTGTTCCATTGGCACATAAAATTTTATAAAGAGGTATAGTACTATGAACAAGCAGGAAGTTATGGCCAAAGTCGCTCTGACCGAGAAGGACACTGGCTCTCCCGAAGTCCAGGTCGCTCTGCTGACCGCTCACATCAACGAGCTGAACGAGCACCTGAAGAAGAACCCTAACGATCACCACAGCCGCCGTGGTCTGATGAAGATGGTTGGCCGCCGCCGCAATCTGCTGGCCTACCTCCAGAAGAAGGACATCGAGCGTTACCGTGCTCTGATCGCAACTCTGGGTCTGCGTAAGTAATTTAAACAGAGGGCAGGTACCGCAAAGGTGCCTGCCCTTTGCTTTTGTATACAACTGGCAGCGGCTGCGTATTGCAGCAGTAAATCGAACGCCTGTGCCTGCAGCGGGTACGGACGCTGGATTTATTGCTATGATGCGCGTGTCACCGCCTTTTGGATAGGAAAACAAGTCCGAAAAACAAGGAGGCAAAAACAATGGCAATTGAATTTGGTTCCCGCAAAGAGACCTTTGAAAACTACAAGGTCTACGAAACCATGCTGGCAGGCCGCCCGTTCAAGGTTGAAATGGGCAAGATGTGCGGTCTGTCCAATGCCAGCGCGCTGATCCGCTACGGCGAGACCTGCGTGATGTGCAATGTCGTCATGAGCCCCAAGCCCCGCGAAGGCGTTGACTTCTTCCCGCTGAACGTGGAATACGAGGAGAAGCTCTATGCCGCCGGCCGCATCCCCGGCAGCTTCATGCGCCGTGAGGGCCGCCCCGGTGAGCGCGCCATCCTGACCAGCCGCGTGGTGGACCGCCCCATGCGCCCGCTGTTCCCCAAGGAAATGCGCAATGACGTGTGCATCACCATGACCGTCATGAGCCTGGACCCGGACTGCAGCCCGGAGATCGCCGG
>OOAQ01000187.1_pt1 | contig 52616 bp, 40 predicted proteins | sample 1671051 | NCBI WGS metagenome assembly OOAQ01 (sample SAMN06348117, study PRJEB24527) | human gut metagenome | biome: human gut; feature: ankylosing spondylitis patient; material: feces | host: Homo sapiens | place: China | collected 2015-10
TTTTTTTTGCCTCGGCAGAGCCGAGGCAAAAAAATGATTACAAATGCCTGCTTCGCAGGCAAAAGCTGCTTTTTAGACAAGGTAAAAGCCCCGCGGAACACCACGGGGCTTGGATTATTCAATTTTAAGCTATTCAGTTCATCGGAATGTACCGCCTTTAATGATAATACTTGTTGATCATCAGGTTTCCATCGGACTATGATCCTTTCGTAGATTTTCCTGCTGTAAATATGTGTTTCACGGCAATCACCTGCTTTACTGGTCTGTAAGATCTGAAGGGGTGATCTATGTAAACGCATATAGCGGTAAGATCATCTGCGGAGCCACGAGCCGAACTCTTTCGATTTGGCTAGACGCCGTGTTAAGCGAGGATTTGCACCTTCTGGGTCAGACAGCACCCGGTGCGTTCGTCGCTGGTAAAACTGTTTTCAGCTCCTGTCACGAGCCGCAGATGATGAAAACTGTGAATCGGTACTCTCCACCGGACTCGCTTCCTTTCTGCTTAAAGCTAAAATGGCGATTTCAAAAATCAGAGGTGCATCGGAACCTTTCCTTTCACGATACTTATTGAATTGAGTTGTTGAACTTAATTCATGGGAACTTACCTCTTTCATAGATTAGGATCGGATATTTGGTGAGACGTCAAGCGAAATTTACATCTAAAGCGTTTGTATTGATTTCCTTTCCTTGACTATATATTACCACATTCACTGTAAAAAGTCAATAGTATTTTTCAAAAAAATGCGTATTATTTGTGATTTTTAACAAATGCACAACAACCCGTCACCTGATTTACCAGATTTCAACAAACTTTCGAGTACTGCACTGCTTTTTTTCGCAAAGTCCTTGACAAATGGGCTGCTTTCTGGTATAATACTATTGTTGTCAATTCAACGACTCATTAGCTCAGGCGGTAGAGCACCTGACTTTTAATCAGGGTGTCCCGGGTTCGATTCCCGGATGGGTCACCAGACTTAATTAAAGTCGAACACTTATTTTGAGTGCTCGGCTTTTTTCTTTATCACCGAGTTCGTCAAGGCTGATGCACTTTTCGCCGTCCTTGTAGTTGAACAGCACGATGATTTTATCATCATAAACATGAACGCTGTTTACGAAAACATCGATCAGCCTTACCGGAAAAATAAAAGACCCGCCGTGTGGACGGGGAATGACGGTGCAAATAAAGAAATTTAATAATGCACAACTATCAGGCTGAGTTTTTGGCGAATAAAGAGAAAACGCCCTCTTGAAAGGATCAAGAGGGCGTAAACCGTGCTGTAATCAGGTCTGAGGAATACAACTGCTATAAAAACTGCTATAAAACCGTATCTAAGGAATATAAAACGAAAAGCCTTTATTCAGCGAAACCGCATGAATAAAGGCTTTACAAGTGGTTGCGGGAGCCAGATTCGAACTGACGACCTTCGGGTTATGAGTTTTTCCCTGCAAAAATTGACATTTACATTGGATAGTGATATAATTCTAAATAGCAGCTGCTATATTAATTAGTAAAGAAGGGGTTACCAAATTAATATGGACGCACCAAGCACAAACTTATATTATGTTCCAACAGAAATACCAGCAGAATATTGTTTTGATTCCAATTCCACTTTCTCAGAATATGCAGATGTGTGGATAGAAGAAAATACCAGCATACTTGCTGTTAAGACAATATCCAGGTATCGCGATTTACTGAAAAGAATCAATATGGGAATAGGACATATTCCGCTTAAAGACATACAGCCGTATCATTTGCGGCAATTCCTTGGGAAGATATCCCAATACGGTGTAAATAAACGCACCGGAAAATGCTTATCAGAAAAAACCATATTACACCATTACCGACTTATTTCTGTTATTTTGCAGCAGGCAGTCAGGGATCAATTGATTCCATCAAATCCAGCTTGCAAAGATAGAATGAAAGCACCAAAAGTAACAAAACATGAGGTTGCAATATTGCAATGCAGCGATTTTCAAAAACTGATATCAATTCTTACGCTTGATCGAGAGATTGATATAAGAATGAGAACCGCTATACTCCTCATGGTTCTGACCGGAATACGGCGCGGCGAAGTTGCTGGATTGGAATTTGGAGATCTACAAGAAGAAAAAGATCTTCTGACGATACGAAGAGCAATTCTTTATACACCAGAAAGTGGTATTTTCCAGAAGCAGCCTAAAACTGAATCTTCCTATAGAACATTTCTTATTAGCCCCTGGGTAAAAAGTATAATTCTTGATTACAAACAATGGTATCAAGATAATTATAATGTGAGAAGTAATCTTCTGCTAAACAGGAAGCTGTTTTGCCAAGATGACGGTAAGCCAATTCATCCAGATACTCTCACAATATGGTGTCGTAAATTTTGCGACAGTAATCCATCAATACCTAGGTTTACTCCTCATGTTCTCCGGCACACATATGCTTCTATGCTGATTAGTTTAGGTACTTCGATGAAAGAGGTATCATGTCGGTTAGGTCATAGTATGCTAACAACGACGTGCAACACATATACGCATTCAATGCAATTCGCGGATCGTCGAGCTGCCGAGGCATTGGATCAATTCAAGATAATCTATTTTCAAAAAGGCTGGATTAATGGTCCAGCCTTTTTCTATAGGAGGTGCATCATGAAGAGCGAAAGATGGCAAGGCTCAAAGTCGATTTTATTATCTTTTCAGGATTTTAAAGACGAACTGAAAACCGAACGCCAGTGGGCAAAAGCAGGATATCTTCCGGTGTCCGAGGACTGTGGCAAGAAACTCCGTCCCTCTCGATTTTCTACTGGCTCGGTCAATACTCTTCCCCGCTATCTTCTGCCAGAGGAAGTCAGAGCTGCAAGTTCTGATGAGCTGGCGGAATATTTTAAGCCAGAACGCGAACGTAAGGCAGCCCAAGCCGCCAAACGCAGAGCAAAGCTCAGACGTGAACGAGAACAAGAAAAGGAACAGGCTCGACTGCTCCTTGCATTGGACGAGCAGCGAGAAAAAGTTCTTACTATTACCCAGTCTGTTGAGCTCCCTGCTGAAACATCGGGCGGTATCGTGATAGATACAGAAACAACAGGCTTATGTGCAGGAGAAGATGAAATCTTGCAGCTTTCCATAATCAGCGAAAGCGGTAAGAAGCTGTTCGACAGCTATTTCCGTCCATTGCACAGGTCGTGGAGCGCAGCGCAGTCTGTAAATAATATCTCTCCAGATATGGTTGCGAACGCACCGAGCATTGCTGAGAAAGCAGCTGAGATCCAGCGGATACTAAACTCCGCAGATACGATTATTGGCTACAATACATCTTTTGACGCGGACTTCATAACGGCTGTTGGATTGATTATCCCCCAAAGAGCTGAAATCGTTGATATAATGCCGATTTTCGCAGAAATCTATGGAGAGTGGAGCGACTACTTCGGTGAATATAAATGGCAGAAGCTCACGACCTGCGCTGCGTACTACCATTTCGATTGGAACAGCATAACAATGTCTGCCCACAACAGCCTTGCAGACTGCTTTGCAACGCTGCATTGCTTCAAATGCATATTTGGCAGATCACAGTAAACATATCCACTATTATAATAATGAAAGGAATATAAAAATGTTTGGAAATCGTACAGAATCCGGAAGAAATAATATCGCTGGCATTGCAATTTATAACCGGCGCAAAGCGCTTGGAATAAGCCAGCGTGAAGTAGCCGACAGGCTCCGCAGTCATGGGCTTGTCATTGACAAGAATGCAGTGCAGCGGATGGAAAGCGGTGAGCGATTCATAATCGACACCGAACTTCATGCAATAGCAAAAGTGTTTGGAATTTCCATAAATGAGCTTCTTGAGGAAACAGATTGATTTGGATTCCATTTTCAATATACCAAACAGGCGCATTATCTCTGAAATGCGCCTGTTTTTATATGCTGTTTAACGGGTAACTCCCTGCGAACGGCACCACGGCATAGCGGGAACCGCGAACCCTCGGGACGGTAGCGTTCTCCACCGTCCCTTGCTATGCTTGTATTCCATTGGAGAACAGAAAACGGAGGACACCATGAAGTATAACTCCCCGAAGCAAAGGAGGTAGCGCATGAAAGCTATCTTCAAGCTTCTTAACCCTGACAACACAATGTCGATAAATCGTCAGCTTGCTCATGCAATCGGACTGGCGGAAGCCGTAGTATACGGAGCTTTGCTTTCCAAGTATGCCTATTATGATCAGCATGGACTGCTCACTGACGGTGACTGGTTCTACTCCACTGTAGAGGACCTGGAGGAATCCACCGCTCTGACAGCCAGGCAGCAGCGCCGCTGCATTGATACGCTTATCAAATCCGGACTTATTCAGTGCAAGGTACAGGGTATGCCTGCAAAGCGTTACTTCTGTATCAATGATGACACGGAGCTGCTTGCTGGGATCCTTTCAAACGGCAGTAAATCCAGTTGTGACAAAAGCGCACAACTGGACGGAACAGTAAAGCAAAGCGAATCAGTGACAAATGGCATAACAGAGCCAAACTGCACATCGGACGGCAGCGCTCCAGTTATGACAAAAGCGCACAACTTGTTTTACCCAAACGTTACAACTTGTTCTAACGAAAAGGAAGAACAAGATTTCACAAAACCGCCAAACTGCTCTATATATAAAACTAAAGAAATAAAACCTAAGTTAATCAATCCTATCAATCAATCCGAAGATATCGACAAACGTTCGGACTACTCTCGGATTATCCGTGATAACACCGAATGTGATTTCATTATTCAGCAAAATCCCGAAAAGAAAGAAATCATCCTCGAATTGATAGACATTATCGTTGATACAGTGTGCTCCACAAAACCAACAATACGGGTAAACGGAGAGGACATACCACATGACATTGTGAAAAGCACATTTCTGAAACTCAACAGCAGCCACATTGAGTATGTTCTTGACGCAATGGACAACAACGTCAGCGATGTCCGGAATATCCGCAGTTATCTGACAACGGCGCTGTATAATTCCCGGCTGACACTCAACAGCTACTGGAAGTCCCGGGTCAATCACGATATGAACAAGCGTTGACCTCCGAAAGGAGTTGACGGGCATAGCGGGGTAGCTCCCCGATGGGCGGTAAGTCCTTCCGCCCTGCCTATGCCTTATATATTCAAGGACGGAAATAAAATGTTGCCGAAATGGCAGGAGGACTACATTATGACAAGAAAAATCATCGCAATCGCAAACCAGAAAGGCGGCGTAGGTAAGACCACGACCGTTGTAAACATTGCCGCCGGACTGGCTGAACAGGGCAAAAAGGTACTCTGTATCGACCTTGACCCGCAGGGCAACCTGAGCGACTATCTCGGCTATGACTTCACCGGCTCCAAGACAATGGTGGACGTACTCAAGGGGCAGGCAAAAATTTCAGAGTGCATTGTGACCGCGAAAAGCGAAAACATAGATTACATACCGGCTGATATTTCTCTTGCGACTGCCGATATGTTCCTGGCTCAGACGATGTGCCGGGAGCAGATACTTCGCAAGGCTCTGTTATCCGATGAAAAGATGACCGAGTATGACTACATACTTATTGACTGCCTTCCCTCGCTGGGAATACTGGTGACGAATGCGCTTGCAGCAGCGGACGGTGTTATCATTCCGGTGCAGGTACAGAAGTTCGCTCTTAACGGCATTGTGCAGTTTGAGGATATCTTCAATCTGGTAAAGGATAATATAAATCCCGAACTTGAAATATGTGGAATACTTGAAACCATGACCGACAACACCCAGATGGGACAGGCTGTTGACGCTGCGCTGAAGGAACGTTATGGAGATCTGGTATTCTCTACTTCTATCAGCAAGCGTATCGAAGCTGCAAACAGCACCGCTGAGCAGAAATCACTTATCTCCAAGAAAAACAGCGTGGTCGGTGGACAGTACAGACAGCTTGTAACCGAGATACTCAGCAAGGAGGCTATATAAATGGGATTTAATTTAGGAACATCAAGCAACACCGGCAAACTTCACATGACGGACTTCCTCAGAACTGATAATGCCGTTCAGAATACCGAAAAGGAAATACCCATAAATCAGCTCGTTCCCTGGGAAAACCAGCCGTTCAAAATGTACAGCGAGTTCAAGCTGCACGAACTGGCTGAATCCATCAAGGAAAACGGTCTGCTTGCTCCTATAATCGTATGCCCCCTTGATAATGGTAAATACCGCATTATTGCCGGTCACAATCGAGTGGAAGCCTGCCGGATCGCCGGTATCACCGCCATTCCCAGCGTTGTCAAGGACGTTGATGAGAATCGAGCCAAGCTCATGATGGCTGATACGAATCTTTGTCAGAGGACCGAACTGCTCCCTTCCGAACGGGCATATGCCTATAAGGCACAACGCGAAGCCCTTATAGCTTTAGGCAGTCCCCGTTCAACAGCTGCCATTGCCGAGAAGTATGGCGAAGGACGTGCGACAGTTCAGCGATACATTGCCTGCTCCAGGCTTGTTCCGGAACTCATGAATTTGCTGGATTCCGGCAGGATCAATCTCCTGTCGGCTGTTTCTTTTTCGGGAATGCCTGACGAAAGTCAGAGAGGCATAGCGTCGTATCTTAATCGCTTTCCCGATCGTAAAATATCCGCTGAACAGGCTGAAGAACTTGCTTCACTCAAATTCGTATCTGAAAGCGATATTATCGAATTATACGATGGTACCCCTAAGTCTGATGAAAAGAGGAGTGATAGCAATTCTGCACAGGAGCCGGTCAAGCAGAATACCGAAAAGAAGAAATCCTCACCCAATCAGTATTCAAAGAAAATTACGCTGAAGCGTAAGGAAGTCACCGAGATAATCGGCGATGAACTTACCAATGACGAGATATCTGAATTCTTCTACTTCTGCCTGCAGAAATCTGATTTTCTTTCAGAATGGCGTAAGATGTATCTTGAAACCCAGCAGGAAACAAGCGATAATATTTTAAATGATGATGATGAGGACGAGGACGAGGACGAAGAACAGGAGCTATAATAACTCCATTCGCTATTTAGTTTATAACTCTCCCCAGCCACAGGGGTTTATATATACTTCTCCTTTTGGGGCATGGTTCGCCATGCCCCACAATATGTGCATAGGCGGTAAACTCCGCTGCTGCGCTCCAACACGATTATATGAGGTAGTTCAAAAATGATAGATATACAGTGCAGTCCTCTTGAAGATAGTAGACTAAGCTTGAATGCACAGTATGTATTTAGCTGCCTGGTGCTTAACGATGGATTTCTTGTAGTAGATCAATCAATTATCGCAGCCGGGCTGGCTGAACTTATTAGATATGGATACTTATCGGATACGGAGGATATCACATGGATCTGAATGCACTTAGAAGAATGGCAAGGAAACAGCGCGAAACAGAGGAAGCGGAAGATAACATCGCACCGGAAGCCACAGTTAAGCGTGTTGTTCCTGCTGAAGAACCGACTGCTGACACTGAAATTTATGTTCCTCTTGAAGATGATGTAGTAGATCCGCTGCCGTTGCCTGATGACGGCTACTCCGTTTCCTCCTCAGTTGCCGAAGGTGAACCGAAAGAAGAAATGGCAGAAGAACGTCACAGTGAAACGCTCGACGAAATAATCCAAAAGTGTTTTACTGATGAAAAGGCATACAATATCGAGCTGGAACGACTTCTGCCATTCCGCCGCCCGATATTCACCAATTCCGGCGATCTCACTGACCTTAAATCGGACATATCAAGGATTGGCATTACCGAGCCGCTGCTTGTACGGTCAGCTGGTAATGGCGAGTATGAGATCTTGTCCGGAAATCGGCGCAGAGCAGCTGCAGAACAGCTCATGTGGACCAAAGTTCCGTGCCGAATTGGCAGCAACGATCTGATAACCGATGAATATGCAGAACGCATTGTAGTCGAGAGCAATCGCAGCAGATATTCAACGCTGCTACTTTCGGAGCAGATAAGAACCGCCGCAGTTCTCGGAGATAAAGCGGAATCTGAACTTCATTTGTCACATGAACAGGCTCAGAAGTACGCACATCTCAATGCACTGAAGCAGGATTTTCTGGTCATGCTTGATAACGGCGTAATTAACATAGCTGCGGCTGAAATGCTTGCAGACCTTAGCACAGACGTGCAGGGTGCGATCATAAATGTTCTGGCTCAGCACCCGGAGATGAAGCTCACCGGCACCAACATAAAAGAGCTGCATGGCGAATCCAATTTAACTCCTGCTGTAATCACCAAGATCCTCAAACCCAAGCCACCCGTTAAAATTGCTGTGCCGGCTGAAATCGTATCGGAATTTATGGAAGGTAAAACGCCTGAAGAACTTACAGAAATAGTGTCTGCTGCTATCCGCAGATATTTTACGGAGGAACATGATGTCAAGATTTAACGAGATTGCCAAGATATATGACTATAAATTATCTCAGCTTCGCGATCCGCAGGTGTGGAAGAACACTCTGCGGCTTACTTCAAACTTCTGGCGTCTGAACTTCTGCGCCGCTATGCTCCTTACTGAGCAGAATCCAAAAGCAGTTATGTGCGGTACTCTTGCCCAGTGGAACAATGTGGGAAGATATGTCAGACACGGTGAACGTTCTACTGCTATTTTCATGGATCGCAATAACACAGAACTGATGTACCTCTTTGACGTGACCCAAACCTATGGCACGGCTTACAATGCAAAATGGCAGCTTTCTGAACGTATGGCTGATGGTATCGTTGGAAAGTTCAACGCCGAAAATGCTGAAAACGCTGTATCTTTTGAAGATTTTTTAAAGAAAAGCCTTGACAAAAACATAGATATAGTGTATAATTATTATAGCAAACTAAATAATTCAATAGCAATCGACCCTCGCATAGCAAATTTCATACGCCTGAGTGCGGAGTGCATTTGCATGACAAGATGTGGCATAGAAGCTGATTACGACTTTTCGGACGCGGCAAAGTTAAACAGCGACCTGTCCATTGTCGAAGTCGGAAATGCTGCAACCGCATTGGCGCAGGAAGTGCTGCGGGACGTTGACCTGACTGTTAGGAGGAAAGAATATGAGCATTATGAAGCTGGAGTATGCGGAAGACATCTACGATATCCCTTACGAGGCAGACAGGAACGGACTGCTGAATCCGACATTCCAGAATTACGGCAGGAAGGACATGACACCGCTGGAGCGCAAGGCAGTCGATCTGATGAACGAAATGGATCCGACGGCGCTAGATCTGGTGAATATGAGTGGGCTGTATCTCAGAATCTGGAAAGAGATTGGACGCAAAGCAGAGAGCGCACGGAACCGTACAACAAAAATACTGATGAAGAAGTCGCAGCTCAGTCGGAATTACACGGAGAGCACACAGCAGAGGACGGAAATAGATATAGCAGCCCAGGAAGCAGCATGGGAATCGATCCGGACGAGCGTGACATGGCTGGCGGAGGAAGTCCGGAGCCGTGGGCAGCTGATGAAGATCAAGGATATTCGGCTGAGTATGATGACGAAGAGTTAAATGAAGATAACGAGATGGTATCTGATGAAACAGATGCCATTTCTGTTTTTTCAGACAGACCCGAAGAAATCGACTCAAAAAGTGAATATGCGCAGAAGCTGCTTGAAGATGAGATCCTGCACGGAAATCACTCAGCAGGAGGAAAATTTCGCATAACAGAGTACATTTCGGATAACTCCCCTACCAATGACGAGCTTGCGAAGTTTCTGAAAAATGAATACGGAATCGGCGGCGGTTCTCGCAGCGGAATCGTCAAGTTCTCAAACCATGACGGTAAGGGACTTGCGTTGATCCTCGGAAATAACGGCAATGAACAAACTGTCAGATTTGGCTGGAAGGTCGTTGCAAAGGCAATCCGAAAGGCTGTTGACGAGGGACGATACATTACCGAAAAGGATATTGAATCAGCCCGCCGTTATACGCAGTTTGACGCAGAGCATTTTGCAATTCACTATGAGTATCCGCACTGTTTTGAAAATAGCCGGCTTCAATCTATCCGCAAGGATATTAAGCGCACCGGACTGGATATTCAGATCAGGCTCACACCTGAACTGTTCGCCACTTATGCGGAAGAGTATATTCGTGCTCAGCCGCACGTCAAGGAGGAATATCAGAAAATCGAGCGCAGTTCCGTGAATGCTCCCTATTGTTTCAACGACTGGAGCACCGCAGCGGAAGCCGCACGAACTCTCACAGCTGAATCCGGCTATCCGAAGTTTCGCAGCCTCTGCCGGGATTCAGTTTCGGAACTGGTAACTCAGCTTACGAACCATACCGGGCATAACCCCGGACTGGGATTCCCGGAAGAAGAAATCACGGAGTTTCTCAATTCTGGTGAAATCTCCGAGGATAAGTGGACGGACGAAATCACGGCGCAGGTTTTCGGGTATCTTTTCAATATAGAACAACGTGATCATCTATATGACAATAATGTAGCAGCTTTTTCAGAAGAAACCAGCGCTCAGCTGACCTTTGATAATTTTGAAGAAGAAAAATCTGATATGTCAATAGGAATAGTTGAACCTACAGAAAAGGACATCTCGGAAAAGCAGCCTACTATCACCTGCGAGTGGAGCGAAAGTCCAGCATTTGAGGAAGGTAAAACTTACTCCGTCCTCGAATTTGATACTATAATGAAGCGCGAGGATACAGATTGGGTGTCCAAACGTCAGCAGGAACTTGAAGCATATGGTGGTAACTCTGATAAACTATACGCTGCCATTGACAGCGGAGAACTGAAAGACGATCATCAGGGATATGCTAAAACAAAATTCACTATAAATATGCCGGACGGCACAACTTACGGTGAACGTCAGGATATCGGCGATGGATACGGCGGCGTGGTTGACTATCTCTCCAGTTTCAAAGCCTATCATTCTGTTGCCGAGAAACTAAAGAAGGCTATCTCAGATGAACTTGAACAGCATACCGATGAACTGCCTCATGATGAGGCAGCTTCTTCTGGAGTATTGGAAGCAGCCATTGAATATATCAATGATTTCTGCGAAACAGAATACGGCAGCACTGCCGATTTCGACGACCTGACCCACGTTGATCTTGCATATACTACCGATGAGGATACCGACAATATTATCGGTGTATATGCGGATCTTGTGAATTACCGCATAATAACTGAGTACGGCAATGCAACTGCCCGTGAGGAACAGTATGATTCTTTAGACGAGATGAATGAGGTTGCATTGAAAAATCTCGCTTTTGACGATTTGGTCTATCTCTCTGAAGAAGAAAAGGCACTGCCTCACGATGAGGCAGCTGATTTTTCAGTCAATGATAATTCAGACATTCCCGATTTCTTTATTCGGGATATTGAAGAACACAAGGAAATAAGAATTTCTGAAAAAGAAAAGACTGCGCTGCTCTACCCGGTAGATAATGCGTCTGACCTAAAACTCGGCAATTACAGATTATCGTATATTGGTGACGAAAGTGCTTATGCACTCATCGCAGACAGCGAAAAAGCCGGCGCTGATATTTTCGTCCATCAGTTTTCACATAACGATGGTGCCAGCGAAATATACTCATATCTTCGCGAAAAAGATATGCAGCCGTATCACGATGACACAGAGGTGCCTCACCGTGATGCACCTGTTCCACAGGAAAATATTGAGCGCAGTACCGTTGTTCAAACAGTACCGCCGGTTGGCAACTACCGCTTCCCCGAAAATTTCGCATACCCCACAGGTCCGAAAGCAAAATACACCGCCAATGTTACAGCCATAAAAACGCTGAAACAAATCGAATCCGAACACCGCCATGCGACCGCCGAGGAGCAGGACATACTTGCTCATTACAGCGGCTGGGGCGGCATTGCGGACGCATTCGACAGCTCCAAAGAAAACTGGAGCCGCGAATATGCCGAGCTGAAAGACCTGCTCACCGATAAGGAATACACCGCCGCCCGCGAAAGTACGCTCACCGCATTTTACACTGAGCCGTACATCATAAAGAGCATTTATACGGCGCTTGAAAACATGGGATTTACCGGCGGCGAGATCCTCGGCCCGGCAATGGGAACGGGTAACTTCTTCGGGAATTTCCCGGCAGAGATGGCGGAGAACAGCCGTTTATACGGAGTTGAACTCGACAGCCTGACTGCCCGTATCGCAAAGGAACTCTACCCGGAAGCGAAAATACAGAACCGTGGATTTGAGCGCACCAAGTTCGAAAACGGAACATTCGATGTTATCGTTGGAAACGTTCCGTTCGGGGATTTCAAGCCCTACGACCCGGAATATGATGACTACCTTATCCATGATTACTTCTTCGCAAAGTCAATCGACAAGCTGAAGCCCGGCGGAATAATGGCGCTTATCACTTCCGCTGGAACTATGGATAAGTACGATGATTCGTTCCGCCGTGAGCTGGCTGGCAAGGCTGATTTTCTCGGCGGCGTAAGGCTCCCGGAGGACGCATTCCGCACAGCCGGAACGCAGACGGTCACAGATATTCTTTTCTTTCAGAAGCTCGAATTTGAGCATGAGAATGACCGAAATCTGGACTGGGTGCGTTCCGAGCGAGTTTACGGCGAAGCAAGCGTATTTCAGGAAAACAGGTACTTCCGGCAGAACCCCGAAATGGTTCTTGGAACTCCGGAAATCGTGTCGGGAAGATTCGGAAATACACGCACGATAAAGTCTGACGGAAACACCGACAAACGGCTTTCCGAAGCCATTGGCAGACTTGACGGGCATTTCTCCGCCGAGCCGACCATAGACGATGAATTACCGAAAGAGGAATACGGAGATATCCCGGACGGCGTGACTCCGTACACATATTACGTCAGCGGAGGTTCGCTGTACTATGCGGAAAACCGCAGTGCAGTGCCGTTTACGGGCGGTTCAGAGCCGCGCATAAAAGCCATGTGCGGCATACTCGACCGTCTGAACGAAGTGACCGCCGCGCAGAAGAAAGGGTGTTACGACGATGAGCTGAAAATGCTTCAAAGCCGCCTTAACAACACATATGACGGTTTTGTAAAGAAATACGGACACCTCAACAGCCGCACAAATATCAGCACATTTGCAGACGATATCCGCGCGCCGCGGCTGACCTCGATTGAAAATATCGAGGAACTTCCGGACGGAAAACAGCGGTTTACTAAAGCGGATATCTTTACTCAGCGGACGATAAACGTTGACCGCGTTCCGGCGCACGTTGATACAGCACTTGAAGCGCTCCACCTCTCGATAAACTTAAAGCAGACGGTAGACCTGGAATACATTTCACAGCTCTGCGGAAAGGACAAGGACGCGGTAATTTCGGAGCTTGGCGAGCATATTTACTGCAATCCGGCGAAGAACACCGGCGGCAGATATTCCGGCTGGGAAACAGCAGAGGAATACCTCTCCGGACACGTCCGCACTAAGCTGGCTCTGGCTCAGGAAGCCGCCAAAACCGGCCCGGATTATGAGCGCAACGTAGCCGCACTTCTGGACAATCAGCCGCCGAGAATAGGGATCGAAGATATCGGTTTCCGCGTGGGAACTATCTACATCGAACCGGAGATGTTCCAGGACTTCGTGTACGAAACGTTCCAGACGCCGGAATGGCAGAGGCACCGTCCGAATATGCGCGGCTATTCAAAGGAGATAACCGTTAATTATTCGCCGGAGATGAACCAGTGGAAAGTGACCAATTCAAGCGGAATGTTAGACGTGCTTTCCACTGAAACCTACGGCACAAAACGGCTCAACGCATACGAGCTGACGGAGCTTCTTCTGAACCAGAAACGCGCAGTCGTGAATGATTACCGGGAGCTTCCGGACGGCAGAACGGAAAGGGTGTTCAACGCAAAGGAAACCATTCTTGCGCGTGAATGCCAGGACAAAATCGAGCAGGCGTTCCACGACTGGGTAATGGCGGATAAAGACCGGATTCAAATCATTGAGGACCGCTTCAACGCGCTGTTCAACAACATCAAGCCGAGGACTTACAACGGCGATTATATCACGATTCCCGGCATGAATCCGAACTTAACCCTGCGCCCTCACCAGAAAAACGTTATCGCGCGAATTGCCGCCACCGGGACCTGCATGATGGCGCATGAAGTCGGCGCAGGAAAGACGGCGGCGATGGGCGCAGCGGGAATGTACCTCAAGTCCATAGGAGCCTGCACCAAGCCGATGTATGTCGTGCCGAATGCAGTCGTGGCGCAGTTCGGCGAGGAATTACAGCGGTTCTTCCCGGAAGCAAAAATACTTGTAGCCACGTCGAAAGATATGGAAAAATCACAGCGGCGGCGGTTTCTCTCAAAGATATCCGTCGGGAATTTCGATGCGATAGTAATTCCGCAGTCGCAGTTTGAAAAAATGCCGCTTTCGCTTGAACGTCAGGAGGCGATGTATGATGAGAAGCTGACTGAAATCTCCAGTGCGATACAGGCGGCGAAAGCAGATAAGGGCGAGCGCTTCACCGTTAAGGCTCTGGAGCGCCAGCGCAAGCAGATCGAGAAGAAAATTGAGAAAAAGCGCGCGGCATTCAAGAAAGACGATTTCATCACATTCGAGGAACTCGGGTGTGATTTTCTTTTTGTGGACGAGGCGCACAATTACAAGAACCTCGCCGTTTTCTCCAAGATGAACAACGTTGCCGGCGTGAATGCAAATGCGAATTCTCAAAAGGCGTTCGATATGGAGATGAAGTGCCGCTATTTGCAGGAGCTTCATAACGGCGGCGGTGTGGTTTTTGCCACAGGTACGCCGATCAGCAATTCCATAACCGAGCTGTTTGTGTGGCAGTACCTCCTCCAGAAGCAGACGCTGGACGATATGAATATCGGATACTTTGACAACTGGGCTTCTGTTTTCGGCGTGATTACCCAGTCTATCGAGGTCAAGCCCAGCGGTGACGGATTCCGTCCACGGACGAGATTTTCTAATTTCGTCAATCTCAATGAGCTTTGCAATCTGTTCGGCGAGGTGTTCGACATTGCAAAGACAGCAGACATGAACCTCAAACTGCCGGAAATCCAGAACGGAAAGCCGGAAATGATAATCTGCGAAAAGTCCCCGGAGCAGGAATTGCAGACCGATGAGGGAATCGAGCGCGCCCGGAGGATCGAAGCAAAAATGGTACAGCCGGACGAGGATAATATGCTCGCCGTCTGCACCTACATGACCAAAGTTGCGCTTGACGCCCGCATTATCGACCCGGAAGCCGAGGAATATGACGGCGGAAAGGTCGCTCTATGCGCTGAAAAAATAATCGAGATAAACAAGGCAAATCCCGGCACGGCGCAGGCGGTTTTCTGCGACACGAATACGCCTAAAAAAGACGCATTCTCGGTATATCAGGCGCTTCGGGAAAGGCTGGTGAGGTCGGACGAATTTGCCGAAAATGAAATAGCTTTCGTGCATGACGCCGCGAATGATAAACAGCGCCTTGCCATGTTTGAAAAGGTAAACAACGCCGAAATAAAAATCATCATCGGCTCGACCGGAAAGCTCGGAACCGGCGTTAATATTCAGCGGAAGCTCTCTGCCCTGCACCACCTTGACGCCCCATATCGTCCCTCGGAAGTTGAACCCATTCAACGGAACTTCCTGTCAAATTTCATCATCAAAATCATCAATCAAGCCTGCCGACGAACTTATAGTAAACATCAAGTTTCTGAATACGCTCACCGTCAACATCTTCAGGTTCGTGAACCTCAATCCGCTCTATAAGCGTGTTCAGAAGTGCTTGCGTGAGTTCGTCAATGTCTGCGTATTGCTTGATTAAATCCACGAAATTCTCGGCATTTTCGCCGTATTCACGGTTCGCCTTAATAGTTTCATTCAGTTCGGCGATTTTGCTTTCCAATTCTGTCTGCTCGGTTTCGTAGGTTGCCGAAAGCGCATTGTAATTGCGTTCGCTCACCTTGCCGTTGACGTGTTCCTCGTAGAGTTTTGCGAAAAGTTTGTCGAGTTCCGCAAGCCGTTTGGCTGCCTTTTTTAGCTCACGTTCCGCCTGTCGAACGCTGTCTTTTTCGTTCTTTCCGAGCCGTTCTGCGATTGAAGAAATCATCTGCCTGTCATCATCAAGTGCCTCACTCGCAAGCCGCCTGATGTCCTCTAAAACCGCATTGTAAAGGCTCAAAGCAGATATCCTGTGCTGTGTGCAGACGGCTTTTCCTTCCATACGATAGTTGTTGCACTGATAATCGTAATTTGCAATAATGTTGTCCGAGTTCCAAGTGCGGTTTGCCTTTGAAACCGAGAGCGCATAGCCGCAGTCGGCGCATTTCACCAGTCCCGAAAAGATGTTGTCATAAGGTCTGTCGGTTTTTCTCGCCTTTTTGCGGCTTGTAATCAAATGCTGCACATGCTCCCATTCTTCGGGCGGAATTATCGGCTCGTGCATATTTTCTACCACAAATGTACCTGCATTTGCCGTAGGCTTCCGTTTGTGACTTTTCAGCGATATTGTCGGGCGTTTCTGCCCACGAACTGCGCCCTTGTAAACAGGGTTGCGAAGTATTTCCCGAACCGAACCCATTGACCATTTGTATGCGCTCTCGTCGGTGGTAATATACCTGTCATAGCACTCGAATTTTTCAGCGGCAGCAACCACGGGACGGGGGATTTTTTCAGCCGTAAGCCGCCTTGCAATATGCACCATTCCCACGCTGTCCTTTGCCATTTGGAAAATGTACCGAACGGTCGGCGCAAAGCGTTCATCAATCAGCAAGTGATTTTTGTCGGCAGGGTCTTTCACATAGCCGTAAGGCGCTTTTACGCCGATAAACTTGCCCTGTTTCTGCCGTATCAACAATGATGATTTTATCTTTTTTGAGATGTCCTGTGCGTACATATCGTTGAACACAGGTTATTGGGGAAAGGGAAAGCAAACAGGCAAAAACCCAGTATTCATGCGGGTTTGCGGCGAGATGGCTCTCAAAAGCTAACCTCACAAAAGACAGATCATTGCACAATCACATATCGTTTCTAAGGGAGAATGTTGATTCCGGTCACATTCTCCCTTTTTTCATACCAAGAAATGAGGTGATTATCTTGAACACGCAAATCATCGCCATCGCAAACCAGAAAGGCGGTGTGGGCAAGACCACAACCTGTGCCAACTTAGGGATTGGGCTGGCACAGGCGGGAAAGAAAGTGCTGCTCATTGACGGGGACCCGCAGGGGAGCCTGACCATCAGCCTGGGCAATCCCCAGCCGGATAAGCTGCCCTTTACCCTCTCTGACGCAATGGGCCGCATCCTGACCGATCAGCCGGTTCGCCCCGGCGAGGGGATTCTTCGCCACCCGGAGGGCGTGGATCTGATGCCAGCGGATATTCAGCTGTCTGGCATGGAGGTATCGCTGGTAAACGCTATGAGCCGGGAAACGATTCTGCGGCAGTACCTGGACAGTGTAAAGGGGCAGTATTCCCATATCCTCATAGACTGCCAGCCCTCCCTGGGTATGCTCACCGTCAACGCCCTGGCCGCTGCCAACAGGATTATAATTCCCGTCCAGGCGGAGTACCTGCCCGCCAAAGGGCTGGAACAGCTGCTCTCTACGGTGAACAAGGTCAAGCGGCAGATCAACCCGAAACTGCAAATAGACGGTATTCTGCTGACAATGGTGGACAACCGCACTAACTTCACCAAAGAGATTGCCGCCCTGCTGCGGGAAACCTACGGCAGTAAAATCAAGGTGTTCGGAACCGAGATTCCCCATTCTGTCCGGGCAAAGGAAATCAGCGCAGAGGGCAAGAGCATTTTCTCCCATGACCCAGGCGGCAAAGTAGCGGAGGGTTACGCAAATCTGACTAAGGAGGTGTTGAAACTTGAAAAGCAGCGCGAAAAAAGTAGAGCTGGCATCGGTCGATGATCTGTTTTCCACCGAGGAAAGCCGCGCCGATGCAAGGCGGGAAAAGGTGGTAGAAATCCCTTTAAGCGAGCTGCACTCGTTCAAGGGCCACCCTTTCAAGGTCAAAGATGATGATGCCATGATGGAAACAGCGGACAGCATCCGGCAGTACGGCGTTCTTGTTCCTGCTATCGCCCGTCCTGACCCCAGCGGCGGCTATGAGCTGGTAGCCGGACACAGGCGGCATCGGGCCAGTGAACTGGCAGAGAAAGAAACCATGCCGGTCATTGTCCGGGATTTGGACGATGACGCCGCCACGATTATCATGGTTGACAGCAACCTGCAAAGGGAAAGCCTGCTCCCCAGCGAGAGGGCCTTTGCCTACAAGATGAAATTAGAAGCTATGAAACGGCAAGCAGGTCGGCCCTCCAAAGAAAATTGTTCCCAAGTTGGGAACGATTTTGGGAAGAAGTCCAGCGAGGTTCTGGCGGAACAGGTCGGTCAGAGTAAAAACCAGATTTTCCGCTACATTCGCCTGACCGAGTTAATCCCCGAACTGCTGAACATGGTGGACGAAAAGAAAATTGCCCTGAACCCGGCCTATGAGCTGTCCTTTCTCAAAAAAGAAGAACAGACCCAGCTTTTGGACGCGATGGACAGCGAACAGGCCACCCCCTCCCTTTCCCAAGCCCAGCGGCTCAAGAAATTCAGCCAGGAGGGGCGTTTATCCATAGATGTAATGCGGGCGATTATGGGCGAGGAAAAGAAAAGCGATCTGGACAAGGTGACGTTTACCTCCGACACCCTGCGGAAGTATTTTCCCAAAAGCTACACCCCTGCCCGGATGCAGGAAACCATCATCAAACTGCTGGAACAGTGGCAGAAAAAGCGTCAGAGAGATCAGGAACGCTGAAAGGAGCGCCTATGAGAGATCACGTTGCCAGGGAGTTAAAGGGCCACAACATACTGGCTGTGGAACGGTTTCAGGATAAGACCCGCTGGATGGTGGAGTTTTCCGTCCTGCGGCCCCGTACCGCCTACGGCGCACCCGGCGATGAAACGCGCCTGTTTCTGGACGAGGACGGCTACCAGGCCGTTCTCGCCAGCCAGAAACGCCGGGACATCAAAATCAAACGGTATGCCCGCGTCATTGAGGGGCATATCCTGGACTTCAAGCCCAAAAAGAAACGCCACCCGTAAACCCGACAAATTGAGAGGAAGGAATGAATATGTGTACCGTTAAGGAAATCAGAGAAGCCATCCGGGAGGACTGCCGCTCCCAGCGAAACATGGAAACCATTGAGATCGACCGGATTTTTCAAACCCTGACGTTTCCGCAGTTAGAGAGCCTGTTTGACAAACCGCCCATGCCGCCGTTTTTTCACCGGTACAGGCAGAAGTCAGCCAGCAAATGAACGCCGCAATTCTTTTTACAGGATTGTGGCTTTTTTCATGCCCTGGGAAACGAAAGGAGTGCAGAAAATGGCCGTTTTTCGCGTAGAACGCACACAGGGATACACCGTCATGAGCAACTATCATCTGCGGGACAAGAGCCTGAGCCTGAAAGCAAAGGGCCTGCTGTCCCAAATGCTCTCGCTGCCGGAGGATTGGGACTACACCCTTTCCGGTCTGGCCGTTATCAACCGGGAAAGCAAGGACGCGATCCGCTCCGCAGTCAATGAGCTGGAAAAGGCGGGGTACATCAAACGCCGCCAGACCACCGATGCGGGCGGCAAGTTCAGCGCCAACGAGTATGTGATTTATGAGCGTCCGGTAACAGAAGAACCTGCATCCCCGACACACACACCGTTGTTGGAAAAACCGTTGTCGGGTTTTCCGACAACGGATAATCCGTCAACGGGAAAACCGTCAACGGAAAATCCAACGCAAATAAATATAGAGAAATTAAATACCCAAAAATCAATTACTGACGGATCAATTACCGATTCCATTCCCTTCCGGGGAACGGCGGCAAAGCCACCGGAACCGAAACGAAGGGAAACGATGTCGCTCACAGAGATGGAAAGTTATCGGGAGCTGATTTTGGAGAATATCGAGTATGACTGCCTCAAACAGCGGTTTGGAACCTACCGGGAGGACTTGGACGAGATTGTGGAGCTGCTGGTGGAAACGGTCTGCGCGAAGCGTAAGACCACCCGGATTGCCGGGGCGGACTTCCCCCATGAGGTGGTGCGCTCCCGTTTCCTGAAGCTGGACAGCTCCCACATTGAGTTTGTCATGGACTGCCTGCAAAAGAACACCACCGAGGTACGGAACATGAAGCAGTACCTTTTGACGGTGCTGTTCAACGCGCCCACCACCATGAGCAACCATTACACCTCACAGGTCAACCACGATATGTACGGCGGCTTTTGAAAGCTGGCCGTTTTTGTCTGCCCGGAACTGCCGGGAGAAAGGAATCTGTTATGAAACGACCGCTTGCGTATATTACCGCTCCCTGGAGCAAGAACCCCCATGAAAACGCGGCAAGCGCCGCCAGCTACTGCCGCCAGGTGTATGACGCCGGATATTCCCCGGTCTGCCCTGTTTTGTTCCTGCCGCTGTTTTTGAAAGATGAAATCCCCCAGGAACACAAGGACGGAATCGACATCGCCAGAGATTACCTGCGCCGCTCCCATGTGCTGGTGGTCTGCGGACACTCGACCGATGAAACGGTCAAAAACGATATTGCCACCGCTGAACGCCTGCGGATCACCGCCACCACGCTGGACGGGATTCTGACGGTGAAAGGCCAGGGCCGGGAGAAAGGGGGCGCACACCATGCCTGAGCAAAAGACCATCGGCCAGCTGATGGAGGAAATGCGGCTTAAAGCCGGGGCGCGGGAGTATTCCGGCCATAGTTACATGGACTTAAACCGGTTCGCGGAGGACACCCGGCACATGATTATTTTTGATACCCTGACCGCTGATTCCCCTGTTGGCTGGAAAGGGGAACGCAGCCGCGCCTTTCTCACCGAGGAGGGATATAAAAAGTCCCTGGAACGCCAGGAACAGGGGCATATCAGGATTGTGAGCCATGCGAAGGTCCGAAACGGAAACCTGCGCTATGACCGGCAAGACCAGCTCCGATAGAGAAACCATGCAGAAAATCCATAGAGAGGAGGCGAAACATCCATGCAGGACGAAGTGGAAAGCAAAACCCTGACGCTCATTGTCAGCGGCACAAAGTTCACCGGCAGGCTGTTCAAAGCGGCGATTATGAAGTATCTGGCGCACCTGAAAGAGCAAAAGATGCAGAAACAGCGGGAAAAGGGCGCGGAGGTCAAGCCCCAGGGAAAGCAGACGGTGAAGCAGCTCATCGGGCAGAACCAGGGCGTGTCCAATCTTGAGATCACAGACCCCTCCATCAAGGCGTTTGAACGGGTTGCCCGGAAGTACGGCGTGGATTATGCGGTAAAGAAGGACCGCAGCTGCTCCCCGCCCAAGTACCTGGTCTTTTTCAAGGCCCGCGATGCGGACGCGCTGACCTCGGCATTTACCGAGTACACCCAGAAGAAGGTCCGCAAGGCGTCCCGCCCGTCTGTGCTGGCGAAGCTGAACCAGTTCAAGGAGCTGGTGAAAAACGCGGTGGTGGACCGCACAAAGCGAAAGGAGCTGGAACGATGAAAAGACCATTGAACATCAAGAAGCTCGTTTTGCTGAACCTGCCCTATATCCTGATGGGGCTGTTCGCCACCAACTTCGGGGAGGCGTGGCGAATGGCCCAGGGCGCGGACGCATCGGAAAAGGCGCTGTCGCTAATCTCCGTCCTTCCGGCGGCGCTTGGAAGTTTCTGGCCCAGCTTTCACCCGCTGGACCTGCTGGTCGGGCTGTGCTGCGGCGCGGCGCTCCGGCTGGCTGTTTACCTGAAAGGCAAAAACGCCAAGAAGTACCGCCCGAATATCGAGTACGGTTCCGCGAGATGGGGAAATTCCCAGGACATCGCCCCTTATGTCGATCCGGTATTCCAGAACAATGTGATTCTCACACAGACGGAACGCCTTACCATGAGCAGCCGCCCCAAGGACCCCAAGACCGCCCGCAACAAAAACGTGCTGGTGATCGGCGGTTCCGGCTCCGGCAAGACCCGCTTCTGGCTCAAGCCCAACCTGATGCAGCTCCATAGCTCATATGTGGTTACTGACCCAAAAGGTACAATCCTGATCGAATGTGGAAAGCTGCTCCAACGGGGCGCGCCGAAGCTGGATAAGGACGGAAAGCCCATGAAGGACAAGAACGGCAAAACCATCTATGAACCGTACCGGATCAAGGTGCTGAATACCATCAACTTCAAAAAATCCATGAAATACAATCCTTTCGCCTATATCCACAGCGAAAAGGACATTTTGAAGCTGGTGACAACCTTAATCGCCAATACCAAGGGCGAGGGGAAAGCCGGTGACGATTTCTGGGTCAAAGCGGAAACGCTGCTGTACTGCGCCCTGATTGGATATATCCACTACGAGGCCCCGGTGGAGGAACAGAACTTCTCCACCCTGATTGAGTTTATTAACGCGATGGAGGTCCGGGAGGACGATGAGGAATACAAAAACCCCGTTGACCTGATGTTTGACGCGCTGGAATCCGAGAAGCCCAACCATTTTGCGGTGCGGCAGTACAAAAAATATAAGCTGGCGGCGGGCAAAACCGCAAAATCTATACTGATTTCCTGCGGCGCGCGGCTGGCGGTATTCGATATTGCCGAGCTGCGGGAGGTCACAGCCTACGATGAGCTGGAACTGGACACCCTGGGGGACCGGAAAACCGCCTTATTTCTCATTATGAGCGATACCGATGACAGCTTTAACTTCCTGATTTCCATGTGCTATACCCAGCTGTTTAACCTCCTATGCGAGAAAGCGGACGATGTGTACGGCGGCAGGCTCCCGGTCCATGTGCGCTGCCTGATTGACGAGTGCGCCAACATCGGGCAGATTCCAAAGCTGGAAAAGCTGGTAGCCACCATCCGAAGCCGGGAGATTTCCGCCTGTCTGGTATTGCAGGCGCAGTCCCAGCTGAAGGCCATCTACAAGGACAACGCCGACACCATCATCGGAAATATGGACACTTCCATCTTTCTGGGCGGCAAAGAACCCACCACCTTAAAGGAGTTAGCCGCCGCCCTGGGAAAAGAAACCATTGACACTTACAACACCGGGGAGAGCCGGGGGCGGGAAACCTCCCACTCTCTCAACTATCAGAAATTGGGGAAAGAGCTGATGAGCCAGGATGAGCTTGCGGTGATGGATGGGGGAAAATGTATCCTCCAGCTGCGGGGCGTCCGCCCGTTTTTGTCGGACAAGTATGACATCACCAGGCACCCCAATTTCCAGTACACCGCCGACGCGGACGATAAGAACGCCTTTGACATTGAAGCGTTCCTGTCCACCCGGCTCAAACCAAAACCCAACGAGGTCTACGATGTGTTTGAAGTTGACGTAGACACCGAGGGCGAATAATCCTGTTCCGCGAGAAAGGAGTGATCTTATCTACCCGCCAGGGTCCCTGAAACCTGCCTCGGTTGAGGCCATTGGCGTACAAAGCGGACAGCTCAACAAAAAAATGAAGAAGGAGGATAGCCGGAATCGAGCCGCCCAAAATTCAGGGCGGTTTTGTTGTCCGGCTTTTGTATGCCTATGAACCAACACTAACCACAAAGCGATTCCGGCTAAATTAAAGTATGGAATTTTTCAACAGCGCAATCGACGTTTTGCAGACCCTCGTGATCGCACTGGGAGCCGGCCTCGGTATCTGGGGCGTCATCAACCTGCTGGAAGGTTATGGCAATGACAACCCTGGGGCCAAGAGCCAGGGCATGAAACAGCTTATGGCGGGCGGCGGCGTTGCCTTGATCGGCATGGTGCTTGTACCCCTGCTCTCCGGTCTGTTCGGCTAATCCCCGCACCAGAAACACCCATACCTTTGCCCCTCCCGCAAACGCGGGAGGGGCGGAAAGGAGGTAGCACTGTATGGATTTTCTGCTGGATGCAATCACCACCTGGCTGAAAGAAATGCTGGTGGGCGGCATTATGAGCAACCTTTCCAGTATGTTCGATTCGGTCAACAACCAGGTGGCGGACATATCGGGGCAGATCGGGCAGACGCCCCAGGGCTGGAACGCGGGTATTTTCAGCATGGTCCAAAGCCTTTCGGAAACGGTCATTCTCCCCATAGCAGGCGTGATTCTGGCCTTTGTAATGACGCTGGAGCTGATTCAGATCATCACTGACAAGAACAACTTTCACGATATTGAAACCGCTGTGTTTTTCAAGTGGATTTTCAAGACCGCCTGTGCCATCCTCATTGTCACCAACACCTGGAATATCGTTATGGGCGTGTTTGATGTGGCCCAGGGCATTGTGGCGCAGGCTTCCGGCGTCATCGGCGCGGACGCTTCCATCGACATTTCCTCCGCGATGGCGGATTTGGAGCCAAGGCTCATGGAGATGGATTTGGGGCCGCTGTTCGGACTGTGGTTTCAGTCCCTGTTTATCGGCCTTACCATGTGGGCGCTGACCATCTGTATTTTTATCGTCATTTATGGCCGTATGCTGGAAATATATCTCGTCACCTCGGTCGCGCCGGTTCCGATGGCCGCTATGATGGGCAGGGAATGGGGCGGCATGGGGCAGAATTACCTGCGTTCCCTGATGGCGTTGGGTTTTCAGGCGTTCCTTATCATGGTATGCGTGGCAATCTACGCGGTCCTGGTGCAGAACATCGCCACCGGCGAGGATACGATTGCCGCCATCTGGTCCTGTGTGGGATATACGGTCCTGCTCTGCCTGACCCTCTTTAAGAGCGGCAGCATGGCAAAGGCGATCTTCCAGGCCCACTAACGAAAGGAGTGTGCAAAAATGGCTTATGTACCCGTACCCAAAGACTTAACGAAGGTCAAGACAAAGGTGGCCTTCAACCTCACCAAACGGCAGTTAGTCTGCTTTGGCGGCGGGGCGCTCGTGGGCGTGCCGCTTTTCTTTCTGCTTCGGGGGCCAGCCGGGAACAGCGCCGCCGCCCTGTGCATGATGCTTGTCATGCTGCCCTTTTTCCTGCTGGCGATGTACGAGAAGAACGGCCAGCCGCTGGAAAAGATCATCGGCAACATGATCCGGGTATCCTTTCTCCGGCCCCGGCAGCGCCCCTACCAGACCAACAACTTCTATGCCGTATTGGAGCGGCAGGACAAACTCGACAAGGAGGTGTATGACATTGTTTACGGCAAAGAAAAACCGGACAAACGGCAGAGCGCCGGAGGGCGAAGGGCCAATGCCGGTGAAAAAGAAGCTCTCCCGCGCGGATAGAAAGCAGATCGAAGCCGCCATTTCCCGCGCCAGCCGCACTGACCAGAAGGGGATTTCCGCGCAGGACAGCATCCCCTATGAACGGATGTGGCCGGACGGCATCTGCCGCGTGGCAGACTGCTACTATACCAAGACCATTCAGTTTCAGGACATCAACTACCAGCTGTCCCAAAACGAGGATAAGACCGCTATCTTCGAGGGCTGGTGTGATTTCCTCAATTACTTTGACAGTTCCATCCGGTTCCAGCTGTCTTTCCTCAATCTGGCCGCGTCCCAGGAAACCTTTGCCCGGTCCATCACAATTCCGCCCCAGGGGGACGATTTTGACAATATCCGCAGCGAGTACACCCAGATGCTGCAAAACCAGCTGGCAAAGGGGAACAACGGCCTGATTAAGACAAAGTACCTGACTTTTGGGATTGACGCGGACAGCATCCGGGCGGCAAAACCCCGGCTGGAACGGATTGAAACCGATCTGCTCAACAATTTCAAGCGGCTGGGCGTAGTGGCGGAGCCGCTGGACGGTCGGGCGCGGCTTTCCCAGCTGCATGGCGTATTCCACATGGATGAACAGGTTCCCTTTTCCTTTTCGTGGGACTGGCTGGCCCCCTCCGGTCTTTCCACAAAAGACTTCATCGCCCCCACTTCCTTTGAGTTCCGCACCGGCAGGCAGTTCCGCATGGGGAAAAAGTACGGCGCGGTCAGCTTTGTGCAGATTCTCGCGCCGGAATTAAATGACCGGATGCTGGCGGATTTTCTGGATATGGAAAGCTCCCTGATTGTCAGCCTCCATGTGCAGTCCTTAGACCAGGTAAAAGCCATCAAGACGGTCAAGCGCAAAATCACCGACCTGGACCGGGCCAAGATCGAGGAACAGAAAAAGGCGGTCCGGGCAGGGTACGATATGGATATAATTCCCAGCGATCTGGCTACTTACGGAAACGAGGCCAAAAAGCTGTTGCAGGATTTGCAGAGCCGGAATGAGCGGATGTTCCTTGTGACCTTTCTGGTGCTGAATACGGCGGACACCGCCAGACAGCTGGGCAACAACGTATTCCAGGCGTCCAGCATCGCGCAGAAGTACAACTGCCAGCTGGCAAGGCTGGACTTCCAGCAGGAGGAAGGGCTGATGAGCTGCCTGCCTCTGGGACAAAACCAGGTGGAAATTCAGCGGGGGCTGACTACTTCCAGCACTGCCATCTTTATCCCCTTTACCACCCAGGAGCTTTTCCAAAACGGGAAAGAGGCACTGTACTACGGCATCAACGCCCTGTCCAACAACCTTATCATGGTGGACCGCAAGAAGCTGAAAAACCCCAACGGCCTGATTTTAGGCACTCCCGGCTCCGGCAAGTCCTTTTCTGCCAAACGGGAAATCGCCAACTGTTTTCTGCTCACCACCGATGACATTATTGTGTGCGACCCGGAGGCGGAGTACGCGCCCCTTGTGGAGCGGCTGCATGGGCAGGTTATCAAGATTTCGCCCACCTCCGGGGACTACATTAACCCGATGGACCTAAACCTGGACTACTCGGATGATGAAAGCCCGCTGTCTTTGAAATCTGACTTCATCCTGTCGCTGTGCGAGCTGATCGTGGGCGGCAAGGAGGGCTTACAGCCGGTCCAGAAAACCATCATCGACCGTTGTGTACGGCTGGTCTACCATGATTACCTGAACGACCCCAGGCCGGAAAATATGCCGGTGTTGGAGGATTTATACAACCTTCTGCTGACCCAGGAGGAAAAAGAAGCGCAGTACATCGCTACGGCGCTGGAAATCTATGTTTCCGGCTCCCTGAATGTGTTCAACCACCGGACCAATGTAAACATCGACAACCGCATTGTCTGCTATGACATCAAGGAGTTAGGCAAGCAGCTGAAAAAAATCGGAATGTTGGTGGTGCAGGACCAGGTGTGGAACCGCGTCACCATCAACCGCGCCGCCCACAAGTCCACCCGTTACTACATTGACGAGATGCACCTGCTGCTCAAAGAGGACCAGACCGCCGCCTATACCATTGAAATCTGGAAACGGTTTCGGAAGTGGGGCGGGATTCCCACCGGCATCACCCAGAACATTAAGGACCTGCTTGCCAGCCGGGAGATTGAGAACATCTTTGAGAACTCGGACTTTGTGTATATGCTCAACCAGGCAAGCGGGGACCGGCAGATTCTGGCAAGGCAGCTGGGCATCTCCCCGCACCAGCTGTCCTATGTGACCCACTCCGGCGAGGGCGAGGGGCTGCTGTTCTACGGCAACATCATTCTGCCCTTTATTGACCGGTTCCCCAAGGACACCGAACTGTACCGCATTATGACCACCAAATTACAGGAATTAAAGGAGGGAAAGCAATCATGACTGCACAGAAAATCAAACACAATCCCCGGCTGTTTTTGCAGCGGGCGATGGAGATTCAGCGCCGCCAGCTGCTTCTGGCGATGGCGGACGCGGTAAGCGAGTGCCGTACTGCGGAGAGCATGGCGGCAGAACTGAACCGTGACGGGGAAACGGGCCTGCTCCGCCTTGCGGAAATCTGGTGCTGCCTCTCCCCCGGCACCGGCGGCAGGGTTTTGGAGGGCCGGGGCGCGGAGCTTCTGGCCGATGTGCTGGCACAGGTCTATGCCTGCCTGATCCTCCGTCCTTTACACACCCCGGCTGGCATGGGCCTCTATGTGGAGCTGCTCTATATGATGGAGGCGCTGATGCTGGGGGAATGGTTTGATTAAGGAGCCGCGCCTGCGCTTTACGAGGGAGGAACAGACCGACCCGGCGCTGGAAAAGCCGATCCGCCGCGCACAGAAAGCGGCTGTCCGGGCAGACAAGGCGCAGGCCAGGATACCCAAAAAGAAGGTCCGGCAGACCGTTATGGACCCCGATACCGGAAAGAAAACAACGAAACTGACCTTTGAGGAACAGGCAAAGCCGCCCTCCAAGCTGTCCCATGCGGTACGGGGCGCTCCGGCCAACGCGCTGCTTGCCGGGGCGCATAAGGAAATCCGCAAGTCCGAACAGGACAATGTGGGCGTGGAAGGGGCGCACAAGACCGAGCAGGCTGTTGAAGTCAGCGCGCGGCTGGTGCGGGAGGGATACCGCAGCCATAAGCTGAAACCCTACCGCGAAGCGGCAAGGGCGGAGCAAAAGCTGGAAAAAGCAAACATCAACGCCCTGTACCAAAAGTCCCTGGCGGAGAACCCCCAGCTTGCCAGCAATCCCCTTTCCCGCTGGCAGCAAAAGCAGGCCATCAAAAAGGAATATGCCGCCGCCAAACGCGCCAGTCAAACGGCTGGGCATACGGCACAGGCCGCAGGCCATACCACCAAGACCGCGCAAAAGACCGGCAAGGCGGCAAAGTCCGTCAAAGAAAAAGCGGAACAGGCAGGCCGGTTTGTCATGCGGCACAAGAAGGGATTCCTGATTGCGCTGGCGCTGTTTCTGCTGGTCTGCCTGCTGATGAATACCCTGTCCTCCTGCTCCATGCTGGCCCAGAGCATCGGCTCGGCGGTGTCCGGCTCCACCTATCCCTCCAAAGACGAGGATATGCTGGGGACGGAAGCGGACTATGCCGCAAAGGAGGCGGAACTGCAAGCCGAACTGGATAACATAGAGAGCCTGCACCCCGGCTATGACGAGTACCGGTACAATCTGGACCCCATCGGCCATAACCCCCATGAGCTGGCGGCTTATTTAAGTGCCCTGCTCCATGAGTACACGCCCCAGAGCGCGGCGGCACAGTTGCAGCGGGTCTTTGACCTCCAATATGTCCTGACGCTGACCGAGGAGGTGGAAATCCGCTACCGCACCGAAACCAGCACCGACCCGGAAACCGGGGAAACGACCAGCGAGGAAGTCCCCTATGAATACTACATCCTCCATGTGGAGCTTGTGAACACCCAGATTTCCGCCCTTGCGCCGGAGCTTCTCACCCCGGACGAATATGAGATGTACCAGGTCTATATCGCCACCAGGGGCAACAAGCCGCTGCTGTTTGGCGGCGGTTCCCCGGATATGGGAAATTCCGAGGATTTGAGCGGCGTGGAGTTTATCGGCGGGACCCGCCCCGGCAATCCGGGTCTGGTTGATCTGGCAAAGCGTCAGGTGGGAAATGTGGGCGGCTATCCGTATTGGAGCTGGTACGGTTTTAACAGCCGGGTGGAATGGTGCGCCTGCTTCGTGAGCTGGTGCTATAACCAGGCCGGGAAAAGCGAACCGCGCTTTGCGGGCTGTCAGTCCCAGGGCGTACCCTGGTTCCAGTCGCATGGGCAATGGGGCGGGCGCGGATATGCCAATATCGCCCCCGGCGACGCCATTTTCTTTGACTGGGATTTGGACGGGTCCGCCGACCATGTTGGCATTGTGATCGGCACAGACGGGAGCCGGGTCTATACGGTGGAGGGCAATTCCGGCGACGCCTGCAAAATCAAAAGCTATGACCTGAATTACCAGTGTATCAAGGGCTACGGCCTGATGAACTGGAACTAAACCATATGGGAAGGAGTGTTACAGATGGCAACGAACAAAATCGACCGGATTGACCGGGAGATCGCAAAGACCCGCGAAAAGCTGACAGAATACCAGAACAAGCTGCGGGAATTGGAGGCGCAGAAAACCGAGGCGGAGAACCTGCAAATCGTCCAGCTGGTGCGGGCGGTCCGCATGACCCCGCAGGAGCTGAACGCGCTGCTGTCCGGCGGCGGGATTCCGGGCATGGGAGCTTCTGCCCCCGATGCCCAAGAGAAGGAGGAAAATCACGATGAAATCTAAAAAGCTATTGCGGACACTGGCCGCGCTTTGCACCGCCCTGGTTCTTATGGGCGGTTTTTCTGTCCCCGCCTACGCGGGCGGCGGCGGGGAACCGGCTGATGAAACCAACGATTCCAACGTACAGGTGGAGCAGCCGGAGGAAACGCCGCCCCTCACCCCGGATGGCAACGCCACCCTGGTGGACGATTACGGCGGGAACAAGCAGCTGATTACCGTTACCACCAAAAACGGCAACTACTTTTACATCCTGGTGGACCGGGATGACGAGGGGGAAAACACCGTCCATTTTCTCAACCAGGTAGACGAAGCCGACCTGATGGCGCTGATGGAGGACGAAAACAGCGAGGAACCCCCCGCTGTTTGCAGCTGCACCGAGAAATGTCAGGCAGGCGCAATCAACCGGAACTGCCCGGTCTGCGCCTTTACCATGACAAGCTGCACCGGCAAGGCGGCGGAACCGGAGGAGCCGCCTGCAATGGAGCCGGAACCGGAGAAAAAATCCGGCATGAATCCGGCTGTCCTGCTTTTGGTTGTGGCCCTGTTAGGCGGCGGGGGCGCGCTCTACTACTTCAAGTTTATGAAGAACAAGCCGAAAACCAAAGGCGCGGACAATCTGGACGATTATGACTACGGCGATGAGGAAGATGAGCTGTGGGAATCCGAGGAGGGCGCGGAGGAGGAACCGGAGGAAAGTGAGGAAGAACCGGAATGACCCGCTTCACTGACAGCCCCTTTGAGCGCATGATGACACAGAAACCGGAGGGCAGGAAGAAAACTTCCCGCCCTCCTTCTTTACCCAAAAGCCACCCCTGCTATGGCTGCGGCAACTACGGGAGGCCCTGTGTGGGATTCTGCCACCGGGAACTGGAAAAGCAGCTGAAAGAAAGGAGAGATCGGAAATGAAGTATCTTATTTTATTTATCAAAATCGTTGCTGTTTTTGACCTGTGCTGTCTGGCGGTGTATCTGGGCGGCGATATTCTGACTGCCCTGACACGCAAACTTCGGAAAAAGCCTGCACAGAGCGACGACCTTTATGACTTTTCTATGGATGGCGACACAGCCGCCCCGCTGTCCATAGATTCCATCCGCCAGCTGTACTCCGGCGATGTGGAAACTTTTGTAGAAGAAAGGCTTCTGCCGGACGCCGCAAAGACGATGGAGGCATTAACGGAACGGGAACAGACAGCGGCCCGCCTGCTTTTATGCGCTCTGATCGGCTATCTGAAAGAAGAAGCCCGCATGGACGAGCAGAGTTTTCCGATGGTGATGGAACTGCTGAAATATATGGAGGGGGAAAAAGAGGAAGGCTGCCAGGACCCGGTAGACTGGCTGCTGGAGGACGCCAACAGCCGCGCACACCGGCATGAGCCCTATTACAGCGATTATCAACGCTACCAGCTGATGCAGGTGGATAAAAAACGTGTCATTCTGGCCTGCCGTATCCTCATCAATGATCTGGTAGGAAAACTGTACCGATATGATTACCGGTTTGGCTATGACCTGATGCTGACAGAGGATAACAGCATTGAGGAAAAACTGCGTACATCTATGCGGGAAGAATGGGAGGATGAAGATTATGCGCCTTGTGATTGCTGAAAAACCGTCGGTGGCCCAAAGCCTGTCCGCTGTGATCGGGGCCAATGCCCGCAGGGACGGGTATCTGGAAGGAAACGGCTGGCGGGTCAGCTGGTGCGTGGGCCATCTGGCCGGGCTTGCCGACGCGGACAGCTATGACCCCAAGTACGCCAAGTGGCGCTATGACGATCTGCCGATCCTGCCCTCGGACTGGAAAATGAGCGTGGGGCGGGACAAGAAGAAACAGTTTGATATTCTCAAAAAGCTGCTGTGCGCCCCGGATGTGACCGAGGTGGTAAACGCCTGTGACGCGGGACGGGAGGGCGAACTGATTTTCCGCAACGTCTATGAGCTGGCGGGGTGCAAAAAGCCCATGAAACGGCTCTGGATTTCCAGCATGGAGGATTCGGCAATCCGGGAGGGCTTTGAAAACCTCCGCCCCGGCGCGGACTATGACTGTCTGCATCAGGCGGCGCTCTGCCGCGCCAAAGCCGACTGGCTGGTGGGCATCAACGCTACCCGGCTGTTTTCGGTGCTGTACCGCCGGACCCTCAACATCGGTCGGGTCATGTCCCCGACACTGGCCCTTATCGTCCAGCGGGAAGCAGAGATTGAAGCCTTCCAGCCGGAGCCGTTCTATACGGTGGCGCTGGAACTGCCCGGATTTACCGCTGTGGGGGCGCGGATGAAAGACAAAACCGCCGCGAAAGAGCTGCAAACCGCCTGCCAGGGAGGTTCTGCGGTGGTGAAACAGGCACAGCGGAAAGAGAAGTCCGAAAAGCCGCCCGCCCTTTATGACCTGACCACTTTACAGCGGGACGCCAACCGCCTGCTGGGGTTTACCGCCCAGCAAACGCTGGACTATCTGCAAAATCTCTATGAGAAAAAGCTGTGTACTTATCCCCGGACGGACAGCCGGTATCTGACCTCGGATATGGCGGAGGGCCTGCCGGTGCTGGTCAACCTCACCGCCAATGCCATGCCGTTCCGAAAAGGGATCGGCATTACCTGCAACCCGGAGGCGGTCATCAACGATAAGAAAGTGACCGACCACCATGCGGTGATCCCCACCCGCAATCTTCGGGATGCGGATTTGTCCGCCCTCCCTGTGGGGGAAAAAGCGGTGTTGGAGCTGGTGGCCGCAAGGCTGCTGTGCGCGGTGGCGGAACCCCATCTCTACGAGGAAACCGCCGCCACGCTGGTCTGCGCCGGTCAGGAGTTTGCCGCAAAAGGGAAAACCATTCAGCGCCCCGGCTGGCGCAGGCTGGATGCCGCTTATCACGCCGGTCTGAAAAATGCCCCGGAGCCGGAGGAACGACCAGAGGAAAAGACGCTGCCGGAACTCTCCGAGGGACAATCTTTGTCCGTTTCCAATGCCTCCGTCAAGGAGGGGAAAACCAGCCCGCCAAAACATTTCACCGAAGATACCCTGCTGTCGGCTATGGAGAACGCCGGTAAAGAAGAAATGCCGGATACTGCCGAGCGCAAGGGATTGGGTACGCCCGCCACCCGCGCCGGGATTCTGGAAAAGCTGGCCTCCACCGGTTTTCTGGAACGGAAAAAGAGCAAAAAGACGGTCCAGCTGATGCCCTCCCGCGACGCGCGTTCCCTCATTACGGTTCTGCCGGAGCAGCTGCAATCCCCGCTGCTCACCGCCGAGTGGGAGTACCGGCTGGGCGAGATTGAGCGCGGCGAGCTTTCCCCGGAGGAGTTTCTGTCCGGGATTTACGCCATGCTGCGGGAGCTGGCGGCAACCTATCAGGTGGTTAAGGGGACCGAGTACCTGTTCTCCCCGCCCCGCGAAGCAGTAGGCAGATGCCCCCGGTGCGGCGGTGAGGTTACGGAATCGCAAAAGGGATTTTTCTGCCAAAGTGAAACTTGCAGATTTGCCATCTGGAAAGACAGCAAGTGGTGGAGCGCCAAGAAGAAACAGCCCACCAAGGCCATTGTCGCGGCCCTCTTAAAAGACGGGCGGGCAAGGCTCACCGGCTGCTACTCGGAAAAAACCGGAAAAACCTATGACGCGGATGTGCTTTTGGAGGATACCGGCGAGTATGTGAACTTCAAGCTGGACTTTGGTGGCAAAGAGAAAAGCAACGGAGGAAAGAAAAATTGAATAAAGAGCAGCTTACGCTTGGTTCCTTATTCGACGGCATAGGAGGTTTTCCCTATGCCGCCTCTTTTTATGGAATCAGACCTTTGTGGGCCAGCGAAATCATACCGGAATGTATTTCTGTGACACAGAAGCACTTTCCTGAAATGGAACACGTTGGCGACATTACGAAACTTTATGGCGGCACACTGCCGCCCGTGGACATCATCACCTTCGGCTCCCCCTGCCAGGACTTGAGCGTGGCATCAGGCAAGCGGCTCGGCCTTGCCGGGGAGCGGAGCGGCCTCTTTCTGGAGGCTGTCAGGATTATCAGAGAAATGCAGGAGGCAACCAATGGAGAATACCCGAAATTCGCGCTCTGGGAAAATGTCCCCGGAGCCTTGTCAAGTTCTTCCCGGCGTGACTTTAAGGCTGTGCTGGAAGCGTTCACAAAGGCCGAAGTTCCAATGCCTGGTTCTGGACGGTGGGCAAACGCCGGAATGGTACGAGGCCGAGGAGCTGACCTCGCTTGGTGCGTGTATGACGCCCAATATTTCGGAACAGCACAGCGGCGCAGGCGTATCTTTCTTATCGCAGATTTTAGAGGCCAACGCAGCGGAGAAATACTCTTTGTCCCCAAAAGCCTGTCAGGGTATTTTGCGGCGGGCGGAACGCCGCGGCAAGGACCTGCCGCCTATGCTCAAAGCGGCGTTGGAGCAGCAGGCGCGGGGATAGACGGATACAACGCTCAACTGACCGGCCATGTGGCGGCCACGCTGGGGACAAACTGCGGGATGTCCACCGGGCGCAACGGCGTGATCGAGATACTGAACGACCAGGGCGGCGATTCCCTCAGCGTGGAGAAGGGCGGCGTATCGCCCACCCTCCGCAGCCAGACCCACGGAAATCTGCCCATCACCGCATACGCCATCCAAGGCTCCATGATTGGCAGGGCGGACGGGAACGGGCCACAGGGGGATGGTATCAACGAAAATGTATCTTTCACCCTCAACACTATCGACCGCCACGCTGTCTGCATGGATACCACCGGGCAGGAGAAACAACCGCCTATGGTAGCCGCTGGCTTTGACCTCCAGCAGATCACCAGCAGGACGAACCGCTCCACCCTGAAACCTGTCCAGCCCACCCTCTGCGGGGCGGGCAGCCCCCATGTTGTCACCGCTCCGGGATGTATGGTTCAATTCCCGACCGATGCTATGGTCGGGATCAACGGCAATCTTGCCGGGACGCTGCTTGCCAGCTATTACAAGGGTACGGGGATGCGATGCGGACAGGAGCGGGATGTGGTGCTGTGCGCTTCAAGCGGCCAGAGCCATGCGGAGATATTGCGGGAGCTGTCGCCTACGCTCACCTGTGCCAGTGAACAGCCCTATGTTGTCCAGCCCGATGATTCGGAGCAGGAGCAGCCCGTTGTGACCCACCCGCAGGTCGCTGGGACGCTCTGTGCCTCCGGTGCGGGGCTTTCCCGCCCTGCAGGACAGGGGAACGAGCTGGACTTCTGCGTAGTGAGCGCGGGCTTCAAGCACAAGGCTGGCAGCCAGTCCGGGAGCATCGGCTTCCAGGAAGAAACCGCCCCCACCCTTCTGGCGGGTCAGCAGAGTGCCGTAATGAAAGCCTATGTCATCGGTGCCTACCACTCCGGCGGGATGCTCTCAGACAACCCCAAGAGCGGCTTTTATGAGGCGGATACCTCCCGGACGCTGGACTTAAACGGCGGGAACCCCTGCTGCAATCAGGGAGGTGTGGCTGTGGTTGAGGACGCGGATGGAGCCGCCGCCGTTGACTGCCGTAACCTCCGGGAAACGGATGAGATCAGCGGCACGCTGCTGGCAAAAGCGGCCTCCGGCGGCTACTCGCTGAATTACCAGAACCCCGTCCGCACCGGGCTTTGCGTGAGAAGGCTCACCCCCACCGAGGCGGAGCGTTTGCAGGGCTACCCGGACGGATGGACGGAGGCCGGCGCAGATGGCAACCCCATCAGTGATACAAAGCGTTACCAGATGTTAGGCAATTCTATCGCTGTCCCCTGTGTTGCGTATATTATGCAGGGCATTATAGATGCCGTTAATCAGGCGTGTGAAAAAGGAGGGAAAAAGCTATGAGCCATCAAAAGTTATTGTTAGTGGAACAGGAAACCATCCTCCTCTACAACCAGGCGGAGCCTGCCGCCCAGGTCTATACCCATGACCCCAAGCTGATGAAAAAACTGAACCGCCTTGCCAGTAAACACCCGGAGCAGATTATCAAAAAGGACGCCCATAACTTCATTGTCCCCAAACGCTGTGTATCCGTCCGGGAGCCGTACAGCGAAAAACGGCGCAAAGCCGCCAGTGAACGGGCCAGGGCCGCAGGCTATAAGCCGCCGTTGAAATCCTCCTCCGGTCAATAAGCATGGGCGGGAATGTCTTTGAAACAGTAAAACAGTCCATCAGCACCAGAGAAGCGGCGGAACACTATGGAATCGAGGTAAAGCGGAACGGTATGGCCTGCTGTCCTTTCCACGATGACAGGACGCCCAGCATGAAATTAGACCGCCGCTTTCACTGTTTCGGCTGCGGGGCGGACGGTGATGTGATCGACTTTGCCGCCAGACTTTATAACCTCTCCCCCAAAGAGGCGGCGGAAAAACTGGCCCAGGATTTTGGCCTGCTCTATGACAGCCAGGCGCCCCCGAAGAAAACCTATGTCCGTCAAAAGTCAGAAGCGCAGAAATTCAAGGAAACAAAACAGCGGTGTTTCCGCGCGTTGGCAGACTACGCCCATCTGCTGCGGGGCTGGGAAGCAGACCTTGCGCCCCTGACCCCGGATGCGGAGCCGCACCCCCTTTTTGTGGAGGCGCTGCACCAAAAGGACTATGTGGAGTATCTTCTGGACTTTCTGATGGAGGATGGCATCGAAGAACAAAAAACATGGATTGCAGAACACCTAACAAAAATCATGGATTTGGAAAGGAGAAACAAGGAAATGGCAGAGAAACCTACCAATCGGGAGCGATTGCGGGAAATCACCGAGGGCATTGAGCAGAACATCAAGGAACTGTTTGAGAGCGAAAAGTATATGCGCTATCTGTCGGTGATGTCCCGGTTTCACCGCTACTCGGTCAATAATACCATACTGATCTATATGCAGAAGCCGGACGCGACCCATGTGGCTGGCTATAACAAGTGGAAGAGTCAGTTTGAGCGCCATGTGAAAAAGGGCGAGCGCGGCATCACTATTATTGCGCCCACCCCCTATAAGAAAAAAATTGAGGAGCAGAAGCTGGACCCTGACACCCATGCGCCGGTACTGGACGCAAACGGCAGGGTGGTCATGGAGGAAAAAGAGGTGGAAATCCCGCTGTTCCGTCCGGTGAAGGTGTTTGATGTGAGCCAGACGGACGGAAAGCCTCTGCCCTCCCTGGCGGCAGATTTGTTCGGGAATGTACAGCACTTTGAGGCGTTTATGGAGGCGCTGAAACGCTCCGCCCCGGTTCCCCTTGCGTTTGAGGAAATGGACGCGGATACGGACGGATATTTTTCTTCCAGCCAGCAGCGCATCGCCATCCGCCAGGGCATGAGCGAGGTGCAGACGGTTTCCGCCGCTGTCCATGAGATCGCCCACAGCAAGCTGCACAATTTTGATGTGCCGGACAACCCGGACGCGCCCTTGTATCAGGAAGTGGAGCTGTTTGGACAGCCAGCCCTGTTCTCCAATGAGCGGATTGCCGCAGACGATCTGCCGGACGGACTGTTTTGTTATGACCTGCGCGGTTCCGATGATGACCCCGGCGCGCCGGTTGCGGTCGAGGAACGGGTTATCGTCAACCACGCCGGTTCCGTCATAACCGCAAAGCCGCTGGAACTGCCGGAGCAAGGGTATCTCCCGCTGACCGATGAATCCGGCCTGGACTTTAACGGCGGCGAAAAGACCGCCCAGCGGTTTTTGCAGGACCATAAAAAGGACCGGCGCACTGAGGAGGTGGAGGCCGAGAGCATCTCCTACGCGGTCTGCCAATATTTTGGGATTCAGACCGGCGCAAACAGCTTTGGGTACATTGCGAACTGGAGCCAGGGCAAGGAGCTGAAGGAACTGCGGGCCAGCCTGGAAACCATCAACAAGACCGCCGGTACTCTGATTGCCGATATTGACCGCCATTTTCAGGAGGTCTGCAAGGAGCGCGGCATTGATCTGGAATCCGGGCCGGAACAGGACGCCGGAAAAGAAACCATACAGACGGAAAGCCCGCAGGCCGATACGGAGAATCCAGAGGTTTCCCCTGAACCGGAACCCTCCTGGAAAATCCCCACCGAACTGCCGGAGCAGGACCCCTCCATGTTCCGCTATTACATTACCCAGGAATCGCTGGATGTGGGAACCTATCCTTTGATGGACGGGAAAACCATCACTGAACTTGCCGCATGGGTAAAAGTGGAACAGGATTCCATCACCGCCTTTGGCTGTATCGACTATCCCCAGCCGCTGACCGCCGAGCAGGAACGGGAATACGCCCTTTTGCCCGCCAGCCAAAACCCGCAGGCGCTGGATTCCATCGGCCATGCCGCAGAAGCCGCCCAGCTGCCTGACGCGCCGGAGCAGCCGCTGGATGAATACCCCATGCCGGACCCGGCGATGCGGGAGGACGATCTGAAAAACTGCGGCTATCAGGACGGGGATTTGCTGCCCCTCTCCAAAGAGCGGGCGCTGGAACTGTTTGAGCGGGATTTGACGGTGTACGCGGTGGTGGACGGAGGCGGCGCGGAAATGCTCTTTGACCGGGAGGAATTTGAATCCCAGCTTCCCGGTACGGTGTTTGCCCTTTCCCGCGAGGAATGGGAGGAAAGCCCAGCCTTTGACGCACTGGTGCAGGACCGGCTGAACCGCCAGCAGGAACGGGAGCAGGCGTTTCTCTCCCATGAGGGGGACTGCTTTGCCATTTATCAGATAAAGGACGATGACAGCCTGCGGGAGATCCGCTTTGAGGGGCTGGACTGGCTCCAATCCATCGGGCGCGAGGTGGAGCGTGAGAATTACAACCTGATCTACACCGCGCCCCTTTCCGGCAAAGATACGCCGGAGGCTGTGGCGGAGCAGCTGTTTTACCGCTTCAACAACGAACACCCCAGGGACTATCACAGCCCCTCCATGAGCGTCAGCGACATCGTTGCCATCCGGCAGGACGGTGCGTTATCCTGTCATTACTGCGACAGCTTTGGTTTTCAGCAGATTACCGGCTTTCTTGATGGGAACCCGCTGAAAAATGCGGAGATGGCCCTGGAGGACGATTACGGCATGATTGACGGGATCATCAACAACGGCCTCAAAGAGCCGACCGTAGCCCAGCTGGAACAGCAGGCCAGGAGCGGCCAGCCGATTTCCCTGATGGATTTGGCGGCGGCGGTCCACCGGGAGGAACGGGACAAGCGGAAATCGGTGGTGGAACAGCTCCACCAGCAGCCGAAGCAGGAAAGCAAAAAGACAGCGCCGAAAAAGAGCGCGGAAAGGGAGCTTTGATATGGGACACTTTACCTTTGAAGAAATGAATCTGATGTGCATTTACAATACCGGAACCCGCGCCGGACTGATGGAGAGCCTGACCGAGATGCGCGGCTATCTCTCGCCGGAGGAAACGGAGCTGATGGAACTGACCGACAGCGCCCTTCATAAGCTGCGCTCCATGACAGATGCGGAGTTTGACGCTCTGGAACTGTACCCGGACTTTGACGAATAGGAACCAATGAACCGAAGGGGCTGGCGCTGTGCCGCCCCTTCCTTTTATCCAAAACCCGAAAGGAGGGCCGAAAACAATGGCAACCAAAGCGCAGATGTACGCACAGATGGCCGACCATGCGGCGGTGCAGCTCACTTCCAGCTGGAATGAGTGGATGCGGTTTCTGGACACAGCATCCAGGCTTTACAAATACCCCTTCCACGACCAGCTGATGATCTACGCCCAGCGCCCGGACGCTACCGCCTGTGCGGAGTATGACCTGTGGAATGACAAGATGGGCCGCTATGTCCGGCGCGGCTCCAAGGGCATCGCCCTGGTGGACGATTCCGGGGACCGGACCCGGCTGCGGTATGTCTTTGACATCTCCGACACTGGAACCCGCGAACATTCCCGCACACCCTGGCTCTGGAAGATGGAGGAACGGCATATAGATTCCATCTCCGCCATGTTGGAAAACCGGTATGAGGTGGGCGGCGATGATTTAGGCGGGCAGCTGACCGAGATCGCCCGCAGGCTGGCCGGGGAATATTGGGCGGACAACGGGCGGGACTTTCTTTACATCGTTGACGATTCCTTTTTAGAGGAGTACGATGAACTTAACATCGAAGTCCAATTCAAAGCCGCCGCCACCGTCAGCATCGCCTATTCCCTGATGTCCCGCTGTGGGCTGGCCCCGGAACAGTATTTCACCCATGAGGATTTCATGCCGGTTTTCGATTTCAACACACCGGCCACCGTTGGGGCGCTGGGAACGGCGGTCAGCCAGATCAACCAGCAGGTGCTGCGGCAGATCGGCGTCACCATCTTAAATGCGGAGCGGCAGGCCGCTCAGGAAAGGAGAACAGAACATGAAGAACAATCTGACTTACAGCCGGAACGGGGACTATCTGATTCCCGACCTGCAACTGACAGAACAGCCCGAAATGCCCCTGGGCAAGTACGGCAGGATGCGGAAAACCTACTTGAAGGAACACCGGCCCATCCTTTACAACCGTCTGCTGATGAGCGAGAAGCTGTACCCGCACCTGTTGGAGATCGACCAGACCGCGAACAGCCGGTTGGAGCAGCTGATGCCGGAATTGGCGCGGGCGGCGGGCGTGACGGAGGAACTGAAAGCCCGCGACATGATGCAGTGGGTGGGCCTGATGAACAACTGCAAGGCCCAGGCGGAGGAGATTCTGCTGGCGGAACTTATCAACAGCTGACCTTAAACCTGTTTCTTTCCGAAGCAGAACAGATTCAGAATATTGATGAAGCAGAGAATGTGAAAGCATCCTCTGCTTTTTCTTTTGCCCAAAAGGACATCGACCATACAGAACCGCCCCAGCCCGCGCTGGAAGAATTGCTGGAACAGTACAAGCCGGTTGTGACCGCCGCCATTATGGAAAATACGGCATACCGCAACGCCTGCGGCCATACTGACCATGAAAACGCTGTGATTGAGGGCAACGCCGCTGTGCGCCGCGCGGTTTTGGATTCCGGCGATATACAGCTTATCAAACAGTATTCGGATGTACCGGATTTCCGCCACCGCCTGCATCAAGAGGTGATTGCCGAAACCTATCCAAAGCTCCATGAGCTTCTGCGTCCTCTCTCCCAGGACGATATTGACGAAGCACTCTGTGCATGGAATGGGGATATGGACAGCAAACGGGCCGTAGTCCGCTACATGGAGGACCATGCCAGGGACAAAGACACCGCCGCATGGCTGTCCCAGGAGTACGGCGGTCCTGAAAATAAAAACCTGTTCATTGTCCGAGCCGGAAGCCCTGAAACAACCGAACTTCCCTGGCCCAAGGTACAGCGCCGGATCGCCCAGCTTATCAAAGAGGATCGCTTTTTTACAGAGGCAGAACGGGAAAATCTGGACGATATAGACCCTATCGCAATCCGGGAAAATCTGACCCAGCGCGGCATTGTAAACGGGCAGGTAGTGGAACCGGAAAAGCTGGACAATGACCCCTTTATCCAGCAGGTCATGGCTGATGTGGAGCAGATTGCCGCCGAAGAAGCAGTACCGCGCTTTTCCGTTGTTATGACCAGCGATGCGTTTCCCGACCCGGAAGATGCGTTTGCTGTCTGGGATAATCAGACCAATGATTACTATACCGCCTCCGATGGAACGGTACGGACATTTTCAAGGGAAGAAGCTGCGGAGCAATTCCTGGCCGGGCTGGAACCACAGGAGGTAAATGCGAACCGGCAGGAAGAACCGGCACAGGAAACAGCTGGAGCCACCCCCGCTGCGGACGAACCGGGAACACTTCCCCGCAACCCGCTGGCATCGGCTTATGGAGTAGGGGATTTTGTTTTTCTGGAAGATACTGAGTACCGCATCACAGATTTACAGCGGGGCTATGTCCAGCTGAATGACCCCGCGCTGGCTTACCCCATTTACCGGACGGAAAGCAAAGAACAGTTTGAACGCGCCATCCGGCAGGACCCGCGCAACAGCGCCATCACCGACTATCTCTCCGCCGATCTGGACCAGTTTTCCCCGGATTTGCGGGAAGTCCTGACCGGGGAGGGCGGTTTGCTGGATGCAGGGGTAAAGGAAGATATAGCGGCGCTGCTCCGAAGCGGCGCGGGAAACCCGGCTATCGCCCAGCATCTTTCTCAGCGGTTTGCAGGTACAGTGGAAACCATGCAGCTGGAAACCGGAGATACGGCGGATTACCGAACCTCCGCAAACGGCATGGAAGTAGAGATTCTGCGGGAAGATGAAACGGTACTGGCAGCGATGTATGAAAGCTGGGAGCCGCTTGCCGCTGCCTTGCGCGCCCTCTACCAGCAGGAACTGGACGGATTCTCCCACGAACCGGCACAGCCAGAAGAACAGCTGGCAGAGGAACAGCCGGATTTTGGGAATCCCCCTGCGCCAGAGCCGGGGTCGCAGATCACCATTACCCCCGTCACCCGTTATCCGGGCGAACAGAACCATCTGCCCTACGATATAGAGATTCATACGCTGCACTTTGATGAACCGGAAACCACCCCTCCCCAGCCGACTGCCGGGAACTTCCGTATCACCGACATTCACCTGGGCGAAGGAGGGCCAAAAGCAAAGTTTCGGGCCAACATGGACGCAATCAATCTCCTGAAAGAATTGGAGTTTGAAAACCGGCAGGCCACGCCGGAAGAACAGGAAACCCTTTCCCGGTATGTGGGCTGGGGCGGTCTGGCAGACGCTTTTGACGAGAGCAAGCCCGCCTGGGCCAAGGAGTTTGCGGAACTCTACGCAACGCTGTCCCCGGAGGAATATGAAGCCGCCAGAGGGACCACCTTAAACGCCCATTACACCAGCCCTACCGTTATCCAGGCCATTTATGAAGCGGTGGGGAAAATGGGATTCCAGACCGGCAACATCCTGGAACCCTCCTGCGGCGTGGGCAATTTCTTCGGTATGCTGCCGGAGGAAATGCGGGGCAGCAAACTGTACGGCGTGGAACTGGATTCCATCACCGGGCGCATCGCAAAACAGCTCTATCCCAAAGCAGACATCACTATCGCGGGCTTTCAAACCACTGACCGGCGGGATTTTTATGATTTAGCCGTAGGAAATGTGCCGTTTGGCCAGTATTCCGTCAATGACCGGGCCTATAACAAGCTGAACTTCAACATCCACAACTACTTTTTTGCAAAATCGCTGGACCAGGTGCGTCCGGGCGGTGTGGTGGCCTTCGTCACCAGCCGCTACACGATGGATTCCAAGGATTCTACGGTGCGCCGGTATCTGGCGCAGCGGGCGGAGCTGTTGGGCGCGATCCGTCTGCCCAACAATGCGTTTAAGGCCAATGCCGGGACAGAGGTGGTATCCGACATCATTTTCCTGCAAAAACGTGACCGCCCGATTGACATTGCCCCGGACTGGACGCAGACCGGACAGACCGAAGATGATTTTACCATCAACCGCTATTTCCTGGACCACCCGGAGATGGTGCTGGGCAGGCAGGAGCCGGAAAGCACCGCTCATGGCATGGATTACACCGTAAATCCCATTGAGGGATTGGAACTTTCCGACCAGCTGCACGACGCCATCAAATACATTCGCGGGACCTACCAGGAGGCCGAACTACCGGAGCTGGGCGAGGGGGAAGAAATTGATACTTCTATCCCCGCTGACCCTGATGTAAAAAACTATTCCTACACCGTTGTGGACGGTGCGGTGTACTATCGGGAAAACAGCCGCATGGTGCGCCCCGACTTAAACGCCACCGCCGAGGCCCGTATCAAGGGTCTGGTGGAACTGCGGGACTGTGTGCAGAAGCTCATCGGCCAGCAGATGGACAGCTTTGTTTCAGATGCGGCAATCCGTGAAACACAGGCCGAATTGAACCGGCTCTATGACGCATTTTCCGCAAAGTACGGGCTTATCAATGACCGGGGGAACCGGCTGGCCTTTGCCGATGATTCCAGCTATTATCTGCTCTGCGCGCTGGAAGTCATTGACGATGACGGACATCTGAAGCAAAAGGCGGATATGTTCACCAAGCGCACCATCAAGCCCCATCAGGCTGTTACTGCGGTGGACACCGCCAGTGAAGCCCTGGCTGTTTCCATCGCGGAAAAGGCCGAGGTGGATATGGCGTACATGGCCGAACTGAGCGGCAAAACCCAGGAGGAATTGGCGCAGGAACTGCGGGGCGTGATCTTCCGTCTGCCCGGACCACTGGCGGAGGGGGAATCGCCCCGTTATGTGACAGCGGACGAATACCTCTCCGGCAACGTGCGCCGGAAACTGCGGCAGGCACAGCGGGCGGCGGACAAAGACCCCGCCTTTTCTGTCAATGTGGAGGCGCTGACCGCCGCCCAGCCCAAGGATTTGGACGCATCGGAAATCGAGGTGCGCCTGGGCGCTACCTGGATTGACAAAGACTACATCCAGCAATTCATGTACGAAACCTTCCACACCCCGTACTATCTGCAAGGGAAGATTGAGGTCAAGTATGTCCCCTACACCGCCGAGTGGCAGATCACCAGCAAAAACGCCGTTGGGTACGGCGATGTAGCCGCCAACACCACCTACGGAACCGACCGGGCCAACGCCTACAAGATTCTGGAGGACAGCTTAAACCTGCGGGATGTCCGCATCTATGACACCGTTGAGGACGCCGAGGGGCGGGAGCGCCGGGTACTCAACGCCAAAGAAACCACCCTTGCCGCCCAGAAGCAGATGGCGATCCGGGAAGCCTTCCGGGACTGGATTTGGAAGGACCCACAGCGGCGGCAGACGCTGGTGCGCCAGTACAACGAGGAAATGAACAGCATCCGCCCCCGCGAGTATGACGGGCAGCATATCCGGTTTGCGGGCATGAACCCGGAAATCACCCTGCGGGAACACCAGAAAAACGCCATCGCCCATGTGCTGTACGGCGGGAATACCCTGCTGGCCCATGAGGTGGGCGCAGGCAAGACCTTTGAAATGGTAGCCGCCGCGATGGAATCCAAGCGGCTGGGCCTGTGCCAGAAGTCCCTCTTTGTGGTGCCGAACCACCTGACCGAACAGTGGGCCTCCGAGTTTTTACGGCTCTACCCCTCCGCAAATATCCTTGTCACCACGAAAAAGGACTTTGAAAGCCACAACCGCAAGAAATTCTGCGCCAGAATCGCCACCGGGGACTATGACGCGGTGATTATCGGACACTCCCAGTTTGAGCGTATTCCCATCAGCCGGGAACGGCAGGAGCGCCTGCTGCGGGAGCAGATCAACGAGATCACCGACGGGATTGCCGAGGTGGAGGCCAGCGGCGGGGAACGCTTTACCGTCAAGCAGCTGGAACGCACCAAAAAATCGTTGGAGGCAAGGCTGGAAAAATTGCAGGCCGAGGGCCGCAAGGACGATGTGATTACCTTTGAGCAGCTGGGCGTGGACCGGCTGTTTGTGGACGAGAGCCACAATTATAAGAACCTCTTTTTATACACCAAAATGCGGAATGTGGCGGGACTTTCTACCACAGACGCGCAGAAATCCTCCGATATGTTTGCCAAATGCCGCTACATGGACGAGATCACCGGCAGCAGGGGCGTTGTGTTCGCCACCGGAACGCCGGTCAGCAACAGTATGACCGAACTTTATACCATCCAACGCTACCTCCAGTATGAGCGGCTCCAGGAATTGAACATGACCCATTTCGACTGCTGGGCCAGCCGGTTCGGGGAAACAGTGACAGCCCTGGAACTGGCCCCGGAGGGGACCGGCTACCGGGCGCGGACAAGGTTTTCCAAATTCTTTAACCTGCCGGAGCTGATGAACCTGTTCAAAGAAGTTGCGGACATCAAGACCGCCGACCAGCTGGACCTGCCCACCCCGGAGGTGGAATACCACAACATCGTGGCAAAGCCCACCGAACACCAGCAGGATATGGTGAAGGCCCTCTCCGAGCGCGCCGCCAAAGTCCATTCGGGGACTGTTGACCCATCAACCGACAATATGCTGAAAATCACCTCGGATGGCCGCAAGCTGGGGCTGGACCAGCGCATCATCAACCCCATGCTGCCGGACGAACCCGGCACAAAAGTCAACCAGTGCGTGGACAATATCCTGCAAATCTGGCGGGACGGACAGCCGGAAAAGCTGACCCAGCTGGTGTTTTGCGACATTTCCACACCCCAGGCGGCTGGCTCCAAAAAGGTGGCCAAGACGCTGGATAACCCGATACTTCACGCTCTGGAACAGGCAGTTCCAGAGCCGGAGAAACCGCTGGCCTTTACGGTCTATGAGGACATCCGGCAGAAACTCATCGCACAGGGTATGCCCGCCAGCCAGATCGCTTTTATCCATGAAGCCAATACCGAAGTCCGCAAAAAGGAGCTGTTCTCCAAAGTCCGCTCCGGCCAGGTGCGCGTCCTGTTAGGCTCCACCCAGAAGATGGGGGCCGGGACCAACGTGCAGGATTTGCTGGTGGCCCTTCACGATCTGGACTGCCCCTGGAGGCCCGGAGATCTGGCACAGCGAAAAGGGCGGATCGAGCGCCAGGGCAACCAGAACCCGCTGGTCCATGTTTACCGCTATGTGACCGAAGGGACCTTCGACGCATACCTTTGGCAGACGGTGGAGAACAAGCAGAAATTCATCTCCCAGATCATGACCTCAAAATCACCGGTCCGCAGCTGTGACGATGTGGACGAAACCGCCCTGTCCTTCGCGGAGATCAAGGCCCTGTGTGCCGGGGACCCCCGCATCAAGGAGCGTATGGATTTGGATGTGGAGGTATCCCGCTTAAAGCTGATGAAGGCCGACCACCAGAGCAAGCAGTACCGGCTGGAAGATCAGCTGTTAAAGCACTTCCCGGAGGAAATCGAGAAACACAAAGGCTTTATCCAGGGCTTGGAAACAGATATGGAAACCCTGGCGGCACACCCCCACCCGACAGACGGATTTACCGGCATGGAAGTCCGGGGCGATACGCTCACCGACAAAGAGAACGCCGGAGCCGCCCTTTTGGACGCCTGCAAGGAGGTTAAAGGCTCCGAGCCGGTGCAGGTCGGCAGCTACCGGGGATTTGCTATGTTTGTAACCTTTGACGCTTTCCAGAAGGAATATATGCTCCAACTGAAAGGCCGCATGACCCACCGTACCGCCCTGGGCGCGGACCCGCGCGGCAACCTGACCCGTATTGACAACGCGCTTTCCCAGATGCCCCAGCGGTTGGAAAGCGTCAAAGTCCAGCTGGATAACCTTTACCAGCAGCAGGCCGCCGCAAAGGAGGAAGTGGGCAAAGCCTTCCCCTATGAGGAGGAATTGCGGGTCAAGAACGCCCGTCTGGTGGAGCTGGATATGGAGCTGAACATGGACAGCAAGGGGCAGTCCCGTCCAGAAGCGGCGATTGCCAAGCGCGAAAGGCCCTCGGTGCTGGAAGGGCTGAAACGCCCCATCCCGCCCCGCAGCATGGAAAAGAAACCCAAACAACAGGAACAGGAGGCAAGATAATATGAACAGCAACGAAAAGAATACGGCCCTTTATGAGAAGATGGCCGCTGAACAGGATACCTTCCGGGATTGGCTGAAAAGCCAGTCCCCGGAGGAGGTCTTAAACCACGCCTATGAGTACACCGTCCGGGAGGACATTGTGATGGCGATGGAGGAACTGGAACTCTCCGATGCACAGGCACAGGCGCTTCTGGATTCCCCCTCCCCGCTGGCTGATGTGTACCGGCATTTTGAAAAACTGGAAACCGGCTATATGGATGTGATCCGGGAAAGCATTGAGGAACGGGCCAATGAGATGTGCAAGGCAAAAGAGGAACAGAGAGCCGCCCCAATCTATCCCCACTCCGCCGCCTATGCGTCCGAGCATGGGGAAATGGCACAGTACCGCGCCTCCCTGCAAGTCAGTCTTGCCTGCAAAGAAGCCATTGAGCAGGCCATTAACGCCCACTATGGGGATAACCGTCTGAATACCGAGGCCGCTGTCAAAGAGGTGCTGGAACAGTTCGGGCCGGAGCGTATGCAGTACATCCTTGCCAATACGGTGCTGAAAAAGGAGCATGACGGGCGCGTCTCCCGCGATAACAAAGCCTGGGCGAAAACAATCCCCATGCCGGAGGATGGCGGCGATCCCCGCCACAGTTATGCCTTGGTGGTGGATAAGGTCAACCCCGGCCTGACCGACCTGTTTTTGAAGCAGGCGCGGAAAGTCCTTCAAGCCCCGGAGAAAGGCTCCGTCCTGGAAAAACTCAAACAGGAGCCGCCGGAACGCAGACCCGCCGCCCCTAAGAAACGGGAACCGGAACGATGAGCGCGGCAAAGCGGAAACGGGAGGTACAGGTGAATTTCCGGGTTTCCCCGGAGGAGCTGGCCCTGATTGAGCAGAAAATGTCCCAGCTTGGAACCGTCAACCGGGAAGCCTACCTGCGGAAAATGGCGCTGGACGGGTATGTGGTAAAGCTGGATTTGCCGGAGCTGAAGGAGCTGGTGTCCCTGATGCGCTATTCCAGCAACAACCTGAACCAGCTGACCCGTAAAGTGCATGAAACCGGGCGGGTTTATGACGCTGACCTGGAGGATATATCCCAGCGGCAGGAACAGCTTTGGGACGGTGTGCAGAAGATACTGGCCCAGCTTTCTAAGCTCTCCTGACCGGAGAGTTTACCCCATCTGCGGAGGGAGGAACGGCGTTCTTCGCCGCGCCTTCCTCCGCTTTTTCTTTTTGACGGTAAACTTGCCGGATGTGCCGGAATCATGGATAATAGCGGCAGAACAGGGTTTTACGAAAGGAGTGGACTGCTATGATGTCATTTGAACAGGTGATAGACATTTTTGGGGACTATCTGGCATTGGATACAGAAATGGAAGTCTGCAAAAGCCGGTATGGGTATATCCGGGTGGAGTTTCATGGGACAGGGGAATTACCCGGCTATTGCAGCGGCATGGTCTGCCGTACCCCAAAGGAGCTTTTTGACCTTCTGCTTTCCGATTATGAAAGCTATCTGGAAATCCAGCGGACAAAGGGACGCAGGAATGTGACGGAGGAAGATAAAAACGAAATTACCGCACTGTGTCAATCCCGTTTGGAGAAGTGGGAAAAAGGAAACGCCAGATAGCTTTGGGTGATTTACTTTTGGCATGAAACAGGATAATCCGATATAAAAATGTTGAATAAAAAGAAACAAGCGGTCTGCGTATGCAGACCGTTTTGTTATGGAGGGAGGATTCCATCATGGCAACCACACGCATCATGCCGCTGCACACCGGCAAAGGCCGCACCGAAAGCCAGGCGGTCAGTGACATTATCGACTATGTAGCCAACCCACAAAAGACAGACAACGGCAGGCTCGTCACCGGCTTTGCGTGTGACAGCCGAGTAGCCGACGCCGAGTTTCTGCTGGCAAAACGTGAGTACATTTCCACCACTGGACGGGTACGGGGCGCGGACGATGTGCTGGCCTACCATGTCCGGCAGTCCTTTGTCCCCGGTGAGATCACCCCGGAAGAAGCCAACCGGCTGGGCGTGGAGTTTGCAAAGCGGTTCACCAAGGGAAATCACGCCTTTGTGGTCTGCACCCATATCGACAAATCCCATATCCATAACCACATCATCTGGAACGCAGTCAATGTGAACTGTGACCGGAAATTCCGAAACTTCTGGGGCAGCACCCGCGCGGTCCGGCGGCTGAATGATACCATCTGCGTTGAGAATGGCTATTCCATTGTAGAGGACCCAAAACCGCATGGAAAAAGCTACAACAAATGGCTGGGGGATCAGGCAAAGCCCTCCCACCGGGAACAGCTCCGCATGATGATCGACCAGGCGCTGGAACAGAAACCGGCTGACTTTGACGCTCTGTTAAAGCTGCTTGCGGAAATGGGTTGTGAGGTGTCACGCCGGGGACAGGCAATCCGGCTCAAAGCCCCCGGCTGGAAGAATGTTGCCCGCATGGATGAAAAGCTGGGACAAGGGTACAGCGAAGATGAAATCCGGGCGGTCCTTGCCGGAGAAAAGCAGCATACGCCCCGCAGAAAAGACGCGGTTTCAACTCCCACTCCCAAGGTCAATCTTCTGGTGGATATTCAGGCAAAATTGCAGGCCGGAAAAGGCGCTGGCTATGCGCGCTGGGCAAAGGTATTCAATCTGAAACAGATGGCGCAGACGATGAACTACCTCACCGAGCATGGCCTGCTGGAATATGCAGTCTTGGAAGAAAAAGCGGCTGCTGCTACCACCCGCCACAATGAGCTGTCGGCGCAGATCAAGGCGGCGGAAACCCGCATGGCGGAGATTGCCACACTGCGGACCCACATCATCAATTACGCCAAGACCCGCGAGGTCTATGCGGCCTACCGCAAGGCGGGATATTCCAAGAAATTTTTAGCGGAACATGAAGCGGATATTCTGCTCCACAAGGCGGCAAAACAGGCATTTGACGATTTGGGTATCAAGAAGCTGCCCACCGTCAAGAGCTTGCAGGCCGAGTACGCAACATTGTTGGAAGGAAAGAAAAAAGACTATGCCGAGTACCGGCGTTCCCGCGAGGAAATGCGGGAACTGCTGGCCGCAAAAGCCAACGTGGACCGGCTGATGGGATATGGGGAGGAACGCCAGAATGACCGGGAAAAGGAACAGGGGCAGGATCGCTGACGCGCCTGTTTTTTCGCATTTTCTCACCGCCGCAGGCCGGTAAAAAGCGTTCCGCAGGAACGCGCAGCCACAGAATGAAATTCTGTGTTCAAAGGGGCTTGGGGAATCCCCAACAAGCAGCGCCAGGAGCCGGATGGCTATCCTGGGGCATTGCTTGCCACGGTTATCCCGGAACGGGATAACCTTCTTTTTCTCGAAAAAGAACAAAGCCGGTGAGGAATTTGTTAAATTCACTCACCGGCTCAATTCGTTTCAAATTTCTCGGATAGTTCGGTTAGTTCTTTCATGGTTTCCTGCGTATGGTGCAAGAGGGTTTCACGCATTTCTGACGGGCAGCTGCAATACAGCATCTTCATCTGACCGGCTCCCTCATCTTCCGGGGAAACATCCGGATTGATTAAAGAATCCAGAGAAATCGGCAGTACCTTTGCCAGTGCCTTCAAAATCAAAAAGGACGGATTCATCTGCCCTTTTTCAATCTTGGCAATCTGCTTGACAGATACATGGCTCAAATCAGAAAGCTCCTGCTGTGTCAGGCTTTTTCCTTTTCGGGCTTCCCGCATTTTTTGCCCTAAAGCGGTTAAATCATCAATCGGCATAATCATTCACCTCGAATATATTCTATCGTGCCGATTTACACAAAGGAATAACCTTATTATGCCGACTAACAGGTATGATTATGCTGTTTTTTTAGTGAGACCTGATTCCGCAAAACTGAAACATCCTCCACTGTACAAAACAGCGTAAAAGTGGTAAAATAGAAGCATAGAAAACGCTGTACGAACAGCACCCGGAGGGTGAATTTGAAAATGCGGAAAATTGAGTATGTTGTAAGCAATGAAAGACTGATTACGCCAAGCGGATTATCGCTCGTAGGACAGGTGCTCGGTAAGTCAAATCTCGTCAAAAAAGCCAACCGTATGCGGACAGAAAAGCGTTCACAGCCACAGATCAAAAACGGGGACATTTTGCTGACCATGATCGGTCTACTGGCACTCGGAAAGTCAGATTTCGAGAATGTCAATGAATTCCATACCGATGAAGAATTTTACAAGAACTCGCTCGGTATCGCATACGGTATTCCTTCGGAATCCTCGCTCAGGAACCGGCTTGACGGTATCGGAGTGTCAATGAATCGGGAGATTCTTGACGGCAATGTCGATATGTTCCTGTCCTGCAAATATGAACCGTCATCCCTTCAAAACGGCTGTGTTCCGGTAGATATTGATGTTTCTCCGTTCGATAATTCCGGCAGCCATAAAGCGGGTGTTTCACGCACCTACAAGAATTTTGACGGTTATGCACCGATCTTTGCCTACATTGGAACTGAGGGGTATCTCTGCAATGCAGAGCTTCGTGAAGGCAAGCAGCACTGCCAGTCTGGCACGCCGGAATTTCTAGCCGAAACCATCGCAGCAGCGAAGCAAATGACAAAAAAGTCGCTGCTGTTTCGCATGGATTCCGGCAATGATGCACTTGAAAATATGCTGCTTCTGCATTGGCATGATCCGCAGCTGAAATTTCTCATCAAGCATAATTTTCGCCGTGAAGACCGATTTACAATCGCAGAAGAATTGAAAACTGTCTGCCAGAATGTGAAGCATCCCAGAGATGGAAAAGCAGTCTATATCGGCAGTACATGGCGGAATTTTGAAACGGAAAAGGACGGATCATTCGCCATTCGGATGGTTTATGAGATCACTGAAAGAACAACAGCTGCTGATGGTCAGGAAATGCTGTTTCCGGAAACAGAAATAGATATGTACTGGACATCACTCGGAGTGTCCGATGAAGAAGTCATCGCGCTGTATCATAATCACGCTGTCTGCGAGCAGTATCACAGTGAGATCAAGACCGATATGGGCATCGAGCGTCTGCCCAGCGGAAAATTTGAGACAAATGCGCTGATTTTGAAGCTCACGATGATCGCTTACAACATTCTTCGCATCATCGGAACAGCAGCAATGAAAGGGAATGATATGCCCGTTCGTCACAGCACGATCAAACGCAGAAGAATTCGGACTGTGATCGACAATCTGATTCTGCTTGCAGGACATCTAACTGATCACGCACGTAAATTACAACTTGCGCTCGGTCACTCTAACGGCTGGATTTGTACTTTCCTCAGAATCGCTGAAGCGTTTTGAGTTTTGCGGAATCAGGTGAGATATAAACGCTATCCTTGTATCACTAACCAAATCAAATTATAATAGAGGTGGATATTTTTTTGAAAAAATCCGTCCGCTGTAACATTTCGCGGACATTTGCCTGTTATACTATCTGCAA
>OOAQ01000289.1_pt1 | contig 42965 bp, 52 predicted proteins | sample 1671051 | NCBI WGS metagenome assembly OOAQ01 (sample SAMN06348117, study PRJEB24527) | human gut metagenome | biome: human gut; feature: ankylosing spondylitis patient; material: feces | host: Homo sapiens | place: China | collected 2015-10
TATTTTGACATAAAAATACCGACCTCCAAAGTTAGATTTTTTAGGTCTAACTTTTGGGGGTCGGGTCAAAGAGCAGTTTGCTGTTTATGTTAAATTAATTAGGTGCATGAAATTTAGAATTAAAATTATTTTTGTATCGAATACACCTCAAAGGTATTGAAATCACATTTGAATGTATCCGTTAATTCCAAAATAAAATTATCTTTTATGTAATCAGGCGTCTTGGTTAATTCGTTCTTAACAAACCAAACCGTATTATCAAAATCAATATCATTTACAATATCCTTTTTATTGACACAATCAACATTGTCAAAAGCCGAAAACCACGGTTCGTAATAAGTGCAGATATGCGTGTTTTCGGGATAATAATATGACAAAATTCCGAATGAGCTGTCGCAATATAAAAATGTATCTGTTGAAGAAGCTATTTCATCAAAGCGGTTGAAAAAATTATTCATTGACGGGTTGTATTCAAATATTCCCGTGCCGATAAGACAGGCTACATTAAGTGCGCAAAGCAATACGCAAATAATATTTTTAACTTTTTCTTTTATATGTTGTGTGCCGAAAGCGACAAGCAGCGCGAAAATTCCCGATATAACAACGCTGTACCTCGCTATGTAAAAGGGGCGAATGAAAATTGTCACAAGCAGACCTATCGCCTGAACGCTTAATACGCAGGTTATCGCAAATATTACAGATAACCTGCGGTTTTCCTTTTTGGCGAGTATCAGCGTCGAAATAACAATTCCCGATGCAAACACAACCACCGAAAGCGGTTCTACTCCTTTTAGCCAGAAGCTACCGGCAGCCGCCTCGGTTTGATATAACAGCGGGATAATCCACGGAGAATATCCCACCGTCATAGCTATATCAGATATTATGATTGCTTTTATCAGCTTTCCGTCTTTTACAAAAGCATAGATATTCACGAAAATGAAAATCACGCCGACCGCAAGCAAAGCGTAAATGTGGTTGTACGCGGCAAACAAAGCGGTGATAACAAATATAACGCAATGCCGCGTCCCATGATTTTCAAGAAACAGCAAAGCTTCCGTAAAGCAAAGTATAACAAAAAATATGGACCATTGATACGATCTCTGCTGAACGCTGAAATAAAGCGACATGGGAATCGCGCCGACGGTAAGCATATAGACTGTTGATGTTTTTCTGCCGAAATGTTTTTTGATTACCGTTAAGCCAAGTGAAAGCGTCGCAATATAGCCAAGTACCGAAAAAGCTTTGGTAATCGGTATTGAATAACCGAAAATCTCACAGAAGAATTTCAGAGATATAAAGTATAGAGGAGGATGCATATCCGATTTTAATATTTCAATTACTTCGGAATAATTGTGCTGAATTAGCGACAGTGTATAAGCTTCATCAAACCATACATTATTGTTAAAAATCAGACTTATTGAAAGCAAAGATAGTATTGTGAAAATTATATATGATAAATTGTTATAGCGATTTTTAAAACATTTCATTAGATATTCCTTTTCCTGATACTATAATTTGATTTTTAACATCAAAATTACATAAATAACTGTTGAAACAGACAATAGTATCAATGCAGATAGATTATATAAGTCTAAGAAAATATAATTTATTTCTAAAGAGCGATACTTAAGCACTTACATTATTATTATAAAACTCGAAAAAGCCTAGATAAATCGTAACTGAACAGTGTTACCGTGAACAAGGGCGGTAAGAGTAGTTTGCACTTTAGGTTAAATTAAATAATCATCCTTGTTTTAATTATTAATTTATGAGTTAAATCGCATTAATAGGAATTTAATCTTGATAAATCAAAACAAATGAAGAGCTATAGACCAAACTAAAAACACTATACACAAAATTATTATTTCACTTCTGTATCCCCACCATATATCTTCTGATGAATCTCTATTATATGTAATAGCTGTATATATTACTATAAGTAACGTATCAATAATCATCAATAAAGATACAGTGACTTTTAAAAATACATTGAAATAATCTAATAAAAAACCAGATAGAAAAAACAGGATAATTCCACATATTAACAAAATTAGAAGTATCTTATTCTTTTTATTTAAACTCTTAGAACTCTTCTTGTGTAGCTTGCCCAACTTTCACTTCCCCTTTTTGTGAATTTCTGCACAACTTTTTTTATTATATGACCAATGCCTTTAGATGCTAATGGAACAAGAAAATTAAGCACGGGATTTTTAAGAGATTTAAGTAATTTAGGAATCTTAGCGTGTTTTGCAACCCGAATAAATTTCGCCCAACTTGATAATCCTCCGTTTATTGCCCCTATCGCCGCCGCAGTGGCTACTTCTACACCAAACCAAAACCAACTCCATCCATGAAGCCCAAGTTTCCACTCAAGAAAATAAACAGCGGCAGAAACAAGTGCTCCAAATATAGCACCAATTATTGCACCCTGACCATTGGTATCCATAAACATTATTGGATTATTATTACAATATGCAAATATGTTGCTACCTAATAATTCTGTAGAAGTGATATGAAGATTGTTTATATCATCCGCATTTAAGAATCTGCCTGTAAACGGGTCATAATAGCGGGACTGGAGGTAGTACAAGCCAGATTCAGTATCATACACATAGCTTGTGTATCTGAATGGGTTAAGCTCTCTTAATATTGGCTCGCCTGATTCACTCTTGATATTGCCCCAAGCGTCATATACATAGCTTGCACATACTGTGCCTGACTGATTTATGATTTTTACAACATCCCCCTGCAAGTTCTTTACATAGTAATACATTGTGTCGCCGTATTTGAATGAGGTGACATTTCCATCGGAATCATAGTAGAACAGAAGAGTGTTGTTGCCTTTGGTAAGTCCTATTAGATTTTTATCACTATCGTAATAATAATAGGTAGTTCCGCTGTTATCCGTCTTTTGGGTACGCATGCCGTTGCTGTCATACTCATAGCTTACACTATTATCAGCAGTTTGTAAAGAGGAAAGTTGACGTCCGTGCTCCCAAGTTATTGTCATTCCATTTTTCTGTTTCTTGTAAAATTACTATTAGGATTCTGGCAAAATTTATCTTTACTAACGGTGATGTTATAAATACATTTGTTTAACGCAGATTGTAAAATGAAGATGAAAGAATAAAAAAAGAATATCCATAGAAACGATTTCGTAGTAGAATTAAGTTACCACACAAAAATCCGAAAGGAAACCGTCACTATGGATATGCTTAATTTTACACCAAACCACAAGAAAGGTCAACACTTAACAAGAGAAGAACGCTACTATATATCAATCAGGCTTAATGTAGACCAATGGTCAGTTTACAAAATAGCAAAAGAACTTCATCGCCCATATAATACAATCAATAAAGAAGTACAGAATGGAACGGTGTATTTGTATAACGGAAAAGTCAAAAGGTATAAACCTGATATAGCTGAACAGAAATACAAAGACAAGAGAGTAAACAGTAAAAAGAATTACCGTTGTCTTGAATGTGTTGATTTTCTCAATTATGTAGTTGAAATGTTCAAGCAAAAAGGTTGGTCGTTAGATGCCGGTGTAGGATATGCCAAAGAAAACAATCTGTTTTCACCTGATAAAATGGTATGTACCAAAACTCTTTACAACTATGTGGATTTGGGCTTACTGCCAATCAAGAATATAGATTTACTGGAACAGCTTAAACGAAATACCAAATCATCAAACATACGAAAAAACAGAAAAATCCTGGGTAAAAGTATTGAAGAACGCCCCGAAACAGTAAATTCAAGGGAAGAATTCGGTCACTGGGAAATAGACAGTGTACTTGGCATAAAGAAAGACACAGAACCTGCCATAATGACAATAGTAGAAAAGCAAACACGAATGTCGTTGTGGATAAAGGTAAAGGATCACTCTTCGTTGGCTATTGATGAAGCCTTACAGAATTTAATGAATCAATTTGGGAATAAGAAGTCAGAAGTGTTTAAAAGTATCACAGGCGACAATGGTTCTGAGTTTGCCAATCTATCTAAAATAGAGAATAACGGAATATCTGCGTACTTTACCCATCCATACACATCATGTGAAAAAGGAACTAACGAATGTCATAATAAAATGTTAAAACGTTTTATTCCAAAGAGAAAAAGTATAAATGATTATGATATAGAGGATATACTATTCTCACTATGTTAAAACGCAACTCTGTTCCATCTATAACAACATTAGAAGCTATATGCAAAGCATTTGGTATAACTATCTCTGAATTTTTTGCAGATGGCGAATTGATTGAAGTTCCGACGATACACGAGAATTGTTAAATTATTGGTCAACACTATCGCAGCGACAAAAAGAAAATTTACTAAATTTCATTAAAAACTATGACAAATAAAAAACGAGGTTGCCCGCAATGGACAACCTCAAATTTTTCTAGTTTCATTTGTATTTTTTCTACCATCCAGACAACCCTATCCTTTTGAGATACTACTTTGAATTGTTATATGTTTTAACCTTGTGTTATCCACAAATGCATAGGTATTAATTTTGACTTCTTTTGCTAATATTTTAACCTCACATAAATTTTTGCAACCTGCAAACGCATAGAAATCTATATTTTTAACACTATCCGGAATTGTTATTTTTTCAATTTTATTACAGCCAGCAAAAGCAAATTTCTCAATACTTATTACGCTTTTAGGTATTACGACATCCGTAATATTTTCACAACCCAAAAATGCCACACTTCCTATGATTCGTACAGAATCAGGGATAATTACACTTGGCTCGGGGTCAATAACTTTTATTAATACACCATTTTCAATTAAATAATCCATACCGCAAACTCCTTATATCTTTTTGATTATACAATAACATTTCCTGTGTACCAAAAACATCCCATATCATTTGATATATTTATTTTGCAAAAAGAAATCGGATGATTTCAAATTAAATTTAAAAGAGAATGAATATGTCAAAATTAATTATCATTGTTGTTGGAGTGCTTATGTTTGTACTGGAAAATAATTTTGAAAATCCCATTATTATGTTTTTCGAAGCAGTTTTCATTGCAACCGGTATTCTGTTTGTATTAAGTGCAATCACAGGTTACGGTAAATCACAAAAGGAAAAAGACAAAATTGAAAGAGAAATATTCGAGCAATTCCATGAGGGTATGACAAGACGAACAAACTATGATTTGAATAAGCGTATTATGAATGACCAAATTAACAAGGATATAAAGGACAATATAGCAAAAGGCATTAACAGATCATCGAGAAAGAAGTAGATTTTGCTGAAATTTTCATAAAATTGTTGCAAATTTTATGCATAAATGTTAAAATCATAACGGAGATGATAGTGTGTGCGCTATGCAGCAGAAAAAGCTGTTGATTATGAATATTCTTGATATTCTCAAGAAATATACTGACGAAAATCACAGGCTCATTCAGAAGGAAATCGTTGAAATTCTTGACAACGAATATGATATGAAAACTGACAGGAAATCAGTTAAGCGAAATCTTATGAATCTGATTGAGTTCGGGTATGATATTGAATACAGCGAATCTCTGAGGGTTTATAAAAATAAACAGGGTAAAGAAATTGAGAGCCGTATTCTCTCCGACTTCTATCTGAACCGTGATTTTTCCGACGGAGAGCTGAAATTGCTTATAGACAGCCTGATGTTTTCGAAGTATATTCCGTATGCCATATGTGTGGAGCTTGTTGAAAAGCTTGAGGGACTTTCTAATATCTATTTTCGGTCACGGATAAAGCATATCTCTACTTTTACAGATAATTCAGTGGATAACAAACAGCTTTTCTATACTATTTATGTTTTAGACGAGGCAATCAGTAAAAAAACGAGTATCTTTTTTGTATTATGAATACGGAACGGACAAAAAGCTCCATTACCGCAAGCGACCCGACCGAAGTGTCAGAGAATACATAATCAATCCGTATCAGATGGCAGCGAAGGAAGGCAAATACTACCTTATCTGCAATTATGATAAATATAACAATATATCAAATTACAGGATTAACCGAATTGCTGAAAGAAAAATCCTTGATACTCCGGCAAAGCCCTTTGAAAAACTTGATGGTGCCGAAAAGCAACGGCTGAACCTAAGTAAATATATGGGAGAGCATATTTATATGTTCTCAAGTAAAACTGTTCGGGTTAAATTCCGAATTACCAAACCGATGATAAGCGACGTAATAGATATGTTCGGAAATGATGTAAGATTTACGGATGAAACAGACTCTTTTGTCACTGTCACAGCCAATGCAAACGAAATGTCAATGCTTCAGTTTGTCAAAAGCTTTGCGCCTGATGTGGTGGTTTTGGAGCCGAAGCAGTTAGAGATAAGATTAAAAATGACCTGGAAAGGTCGTTGAAAAATATAAAATTTAAAGGAGTACATAGTTATGGAATACGAAAATGCATTAGAATTTTTACTTTATAGTTATTTTGGATTTGACGGGGGAACTAAAAAAATTGAAGATAACAAAAACGAAATTCCAACATATTGTGCTAAGCGTGCGTATTTGGATTTAGCCCGTACGGTTGAATTTAAATACTCCACATCAAAATTAGATAAAAAGGAAAAGAAAAACTCTCCACAAAATGAGAAAGATGAAGCGAAAGCCTTTAAAGAAAAAAAAGAAAAGCTTATAAGTGGAATATGTAAAAGTATGCTTGGTGATACTGATGGCAAAAAGTGCAACAATAATGATTTTGAGGAATGGCATAAAAAAAAGTGTGAAGAAATTAAAGAAAAAATGAATAAGGCAACTTACGAGACAAATAAATTCATTATCAATGAGGAATCTTTTACAATAGGTCAATCACAAAAGTGGCTGAATATGACTCTGAAATATTTATGGCTACTAAATATTTTGCCGGATGGCTTGAATGAAGAATACTTGCATATTCCTGTTGACAGTTACATAATAGAGGCTGTTGGTGCTAAAAAAGATAATTATCAATACGGTTTAGAATTAGAGAGGCCTATATCAAAATCATCTTGGAGTGCTTGGGACAATTATAATAAGTATAAGGATTTTCAGGGTGAAGTTAAAAAAGCGATTAAAGAAAAGTATACTTCTCTTACTCCTCTTGAGTGGGAGTCTTTTGCTTGGATTGAAGTAGCAAAAAGTAAATCGTCCAATTAAGCGGATATATTTGATATTCATTTTATGAGGTGATTGTATGTATGCTCCGCCGCCGAAAAAATGCTGATTATAAATATCCTTGACATCCTCAAAAAATATACAGACGAAAACCACAGGCTCAGCCAGAAGGATATAATTGAGATTCTCGACAAAGAATACTGTATGAAAATCGACAGAAAGTCGGTCAAGCGCAACCTGATGAACCTGATTGAATTCGGGTACGATATTGAGTACAGTGAGTCAATAAGACTGGTAAAGGATAAAAACGGCGAGGAAGTGGAAAACAAAATACTGCCGATTTTTATCTCAACAGATCCTTTACGGACGGCGAGCTGCGACTTTTAATAGACAGCGTCTTGTTTTCAAACCATATCTCATATTCGCAGTGCAGGGACCTTGTAGAAAAGCTTGAGGGACTTTCAAATATTAACTTCAGGTCAAGGGTAAAGCACATACGCAACCTGCCTGAGAATCAGCCGTCAAACAGTGAGCTGTTTATGACTATTGAAACACTTGACAAGGCGATAAGCCGAGGCTTGCAGGTGTCATTTACATACAACTCCTATGACATTGATAAGAAGCTGCATCCACGCAGGACAAGCAATAATGAAGTACGAAACTACATTATTAATTCGTATCAGATTGTTGCTACAAACGGCAGATACTATCTTGTCTGCAACTATGAGAAGTAAGACAATGTTTCGCACTATCGCCTCGACAGAATCACAAATATCAAGCTTCTCGACACACCTGCAAAGCCGCAGAGAATGGTTAAGGGAATTGAAAACGGACTTGACCTGCCAAAGCACCTCGCCGAGCATCTGTATATGTTTGCAGGCGAAAGCGTAGCGGTGAAATTCATCGCAAAAAGGTATATCGTGACCGATGTTATCGACTGGTTCGGTAAGGATATAAAATTCTCGGACGCAACTGATGATGAAGTAACGTTGACTGTCAAGGTAAACCCGATTGCCATGAAAATGTGGGCACTGAAATATTCAAGGCATATAAGGGTCATTTTTCCGCAAAGCCTTGTTGATGAAATTAAGGCTGATATTGATTTTGCTAAGAAAAATTATGAATAAAAAGGAGTAATTATTGATGAAACAAATTAATTTAAACAAAATTAACTGCTGGATTATTAATCTTATGCCATTTCCTAAGGATGAAAGATATTCATCTGAAGTTTTACCTTTTCAACAAGAATGCATTAAAAATAATATTTTTGGTATGGGTTGGGCGACAAAAATAATTGACGAAATTGCAGACAACGAAGAGATTACTGAAGAAAACAAAGCAAAGTATGAATCAATGGTTGAAATAGACCGTCCTCAATACAAAGAATCATATAAGTCTGCACTTAAAATGTACCAAAACATTGCTGACGGCGATTTAGTGATAATGCGTCTGAAAAATTCTCATTTCTATTTAGGCAGAGTTGATGGCAAGGCAAAGTATATTCAAAGATTTTCTGTTAATGGTGCTAATAGGCTATCATGGGGATGTAATGTAAAGGAATGGTTTGAATTTGAAAATGAAGAAGAATTACCATCTGATATAATTGGAAGATTTTCACAAAGATATCATTCTACCATTCAGAGAGTTGCAAATAATAAATTAAAAATTATGATAATTGCATCTTATGAAAGAGCATCCAAGACTACGGAATTTAATATACCTAAGCCCTTGTTAAATCAAGATAATTTTGTAACGAGCTTAAACTATATGGAGTTGGAGGACCTCGTTAGTCAGTTTATTTATGAAAGGCATTATAAAGAGGGATATATTTTATTGCCCTCTTCCTGTAAAATTAACAAACAAAATTATGAATTTAGCTTTGTAAGCGTAAATAGAAATCCTATAACCTGCCAGGTCAAAAATCAAAGTGACGACATTATTCCAAATGAATATAATGATGAAAAGAGTTATGATAAAATCTATCTTTTTTCAGGAAAATGGAAAGACGAGGATATTGATAAATATAGAAAAGAATATGCCGGCACAAATATTTATATAATTAGTAAGGAAGAATTGTATAATGAGTTAATGAAAAATTCATATCTAAAAGCTAAACTTGAAAAATTCTATGATATATAATAATTGCTCAGGTATTTGTTATGCCTGTAGGACAAACAATAATATTTTCGGCGCAATCTGCGGAGATATTTTAGGTTCAACATTTGAGTTTGAAAAGAAGAAATACAATAATATTTCAGAAATTGATTTGTTCAGAGACGGTAGCCATTTTACTGATGACACTGTGTTGACCCTTGCTGTTGCTGACTGGTTGTTGCATGATCTGAATGATTATGAAGATGATGATTACTTTAAAGACAAGTTAGTGAAAAGAATGGTTGACTATGTTTGCAGAAAATATAAAAATCAACCACTGGGATACGGATTTAGTTTTTGGCAATGGTGCAACAAAGCCTATCTGATTGATGAATACGAACCTTATAACAGTTTTGGAAACGGTTCTGCAATGAGAGTAAGTCCCGTTGGGTGGTTTTTTGACACTATGGAAGAAACTATGCGTTTTGCAAAATTATCTGCTGACATAACTCATAATCATCCTGAGGGCGAGAAAGGCGCAATGTGTATAGCGGCTGCAATTTTTCTTGCGAGAAACGGAAAATCTAAAGATGAAATTAAAGAATATATTATCAGAGAATTTGGCTATTCAGAACTTGATTTTTCGGTTGAAGTATTGCGTGAAAAAAGTAATTATAGTGTAACTTGTCAGGATACAGTTCATTTGGCAGTTGCTGCTTTTTTAGAAAGTACTGACTTTGAATCAGCCATAAAACTTGCAATTTCATACGGAAGTGATTCAGACACAATAGCTGCAATGGCAGGAAGCATCGCAGAAGCTTACTATAAAGAAATTCCTTTATATATTGCGAATTTTTGCAAGTGTAAACTTGATAAACATGCCGCTTGCTTGTGCAAAGAATTTTTTGATTTTGTAAACAAGCAATCTCAAAAAAACATATGAAAAACAATATCAGAACATTAAGGCAGGTGCAGAACTTGCCTTAATGTTCAAAGTAGGTTGAAAAATGTATCAACAGCGGTTTGATTGCAGCACAGTGGGGCAAAGTTAAAACGCAACTTAAACATAATAGACAAATATTCATAAACCGCAGGGAGTTGGTTCCTGCGGTTTTTAGTGTGCACTCGGTGCGCGCATTAACACTTGCCAGCAAAAGTCTACTGCATCTTGGCAGTAGAAACTGTCAGCCTAAGGTAAGGGTGTTCACCGTGAGGTGAAATCTGAAGGAAGCCGGATTGAGGGATAAAAAGTTCCCGATGGGCAAAATTCCGGACCGACGGACAGAAATCACATATAAGGCGGTAATAGGCGGACGACTCTGCACGGCAAGAAGAAGTCCAATACTACCCGAACCTATTGCAGTAGATGTGGCGGTTACGGAAGGAAGGTTATCGTTCTTACCCGGGGAGGTCTGTAAGATATGCTCCTGACAAGAGGGAATAAAAGGTTCCCACAGGAGTAAGCTGTGTCGAAAGGCAGCGGTTGAACTTACAGAAGTCAGCTTCACCCATAGTACCGATGAAGTGGCTAATCACCACCGAGGAAAGGGGGGTGGACGGTAAGGGGTTGTGTGAAATCAAAGTTGATAGATTGCGATTGAAAACAGTTGCTCTGCGGAGATTAATGACTGAGGGTAGACTGGAAGTCGAGAGTAAAAGTCAAGAATGTTTAGTAATCATCAAGAGAGAAGTCACAAGCAACATCTTACCGAAACGCCGTGTACCGAGCGGTACGCACGGTGTTGTGGGAGGACGGCGGTTAGCCACCGCCTCCTACCCGATCGTGGCTAAAATTCATATTTTTCGACAAAAATTTTAATTTTTTCAAAAAGTACTTGTTTGAAATGTGGTATTCTGATATAATTAAAAGCACAAAGTTTGGAATAATATCAAGCTATGCAACATAATCCAAATTATGTTATACTTAATAATTAGAAAGAAGATGATGCAAACATACTTTTCTTATACTCATTTAGGAACCCAACAATATTTTTTAGGAGAAAAACGTATGAAAAAGATTACAAGTCTACTTTTGACACTTTCATTAGTGTTCTGTGTGCTTCTTGCTCTGCCCCTTATGCAATCTCTTAGCAATATGACTACTGGAACAGAACCTTTGTTAGGACATGATGTTAAAGGTAAATACGCCTCTGCAAAAGCTTCCTTTGTTGCTTCTAGTGGCAAGGTAGTAATTGGTGGTATGACACATCCCCATATGCAACCAACATATTATCTTATTGCTAGAAACAATTTTTCTTCATTAGGTTAATTGATAGGATAGATTAATATGTTGAATATTGTTTGCAAACATAAAATGCCTGTTCTTATTCTTAGCGTAGTTGTGATTTATGCTTTGCAGTTCCTTGTATTTCCAAAATTTTTGTCACAGTATTATCCAGTTTCAAATGAAGCTTGGTTCATACTTATTATCCCTTTAATCGTTTTTTCTGTCTTAACGAATACACTAATTGATGTAAATATAGGAAGATGGGCAATTGTCGATATCATATACTGTGTAATGATTCTCATATACAACGGGAAGGGGTTTTATGGTATTGGAAAAAGGGGATTATCTATAGATGGAATGTCTCCATCCTATTCGTTCGAGTTGGCAGTAATCACAATTTTAATGATTACATTAGTTCTATTTTCTTTTCAAATGTTGGTTCGAGCAATTCGACTAGTTTATTTGAAAATTAAAAACAGTAAAAATTAAAATTCTCCTATAATTCAGAGAAGTGCAATCGGTCTTGAGCGTTTCAAATCGGTTGCACTTCTTTTTTGCAAATATTCAAATATTTACTTGCTTTTTGAAATACCATCTTACATATTACAGGAGTATTATTTGATACAGTAAGGAGGAGTTGCAATATCTACAAAAACAACATAGCAGAAGTTGATGCAAAAGCATTTGGATCATAAGGCTGTGTGTGACCAAAAGATGGTAGATATGACGATGACAGTTATGTGTATGTTGTATTTGCAAAAGCCAACCGTCAGCGGTAGACGGCTTAAAATGTAGGTTTGACCTATACCGTAAATGCTCCCGTATAGCATATAAGTACGGCAATGTTTAGGGGATTTACGTTGTAACAACAAATCTCTATCGAACGCCTTAGTTTAGGTGGGCGGCAGATTTATGATCTGCACTCGGTATGCGCAGCCGCTTGTCGGCACTCTGTTCTGCAGAGCTACGCTGGGGCAGTCTTCTCTAACGGGAAGATGAGTCTACGGTCCTAACCTCTTTACAACTGAATATTGGCTCTCTGCGATACGGGAAATGACCTTCCTATCGGAATGATAATTTAAAAATGATTTATTCATTGAATATAGCGCACCAAACTTAACACCTCGGCCGTTTAAGTTGAACAGTTGCGACGGATAAATATTCATCAGCCGTTTCCCAGCCCTTATAAAAGCACTCACCCCAGGTATCCGGATTTTGATATATTGAACCCTTGAGCGCACATATTATGGTTTTACAATCTTCTCCGGTAACAGACGAAATATATTCAATGTCAACGCGACCTAAAATTGAAAGAGACATAATCAAGGCATCGGGGATGTTTTCTGTATGTACTCCCTGCGTACGGGAATCACCTGTAAATGCATTTTCCCAATCAAGAGGCAAATCCATACGGGTTACTTCCTTGATGTGTGCCTCTTTTTCTGCCTGCTCCTCTCTTTCTCTGCGCTTTTGTTTTTCTATTTTCAGAGCTTGCTCACGTTTTTTGGCTTTTTGTTTTGCTTTTTTGCAGTTCAACGATTATCTTTGAAATATCCTCAGATGATACAGAGTCTGATAACAGATCTTTTTTTAAAATATAATCCAAAGTCAACTGTTCATAAATGTTTTCGGTATCCGACATAGAGGAAATGTTCCTTTCTGAAAAATAAACTCTTATCTGCTTTTCAAATACTATTATAATTTGATATATGGTACAATTTTGGTTCATCCGCACGGTTATAATAAACATATAAGAATTTTATCTGCTATACAGGTGATGAGGTCACTGTGACGGGAAAGGTATGCCCGATTGCCATAAAAATGTGGGTGCTGAATATTCAAGTCATATCAGGGTTATTTTTTAACAAAGCTTTGTTGATGAAATTAAGGCAGATATTGATTTTACAAATAAGAATTATGAGGAGAAATCACTATGAGTGGATTATGTTATTGTACAGATTTAGGAGAACCGCAATTTTGATACAAAGCGTATCTTAATTGCGGGTTGGTTTTTATGGGTTGCATGCCGTTATTGCTTTTTCGCTTTTGCACACATCTGCAAAATTTGCACTAGTAAACAATACATTAAACACCTCCGGGTGACGGTGGCGTAAAAAAATTAAATTGTAGTGAATAGGATAGATAATTCTTTAATAAAAAACTTGACATTTTTTGTAAACAGGTTTATAATACTCAATAAATCGAACAATAGTTCTATTTATATTCAAACCTCTTTCCTTGCTTCCCTGTTGCGAGGTTAGAAATATATTAGCGTTTATGGGAGTTGATTTAAAAAGTGTAGTTTTACTTTCAATTGAATATGTATCAAATTATGTGAATAATTAAGTTAGTTCGGAAGGAAGATGAAAAAAACTAATTTGATAAAAACACCGAAAGAAAGAATTACGCTTGGTGAGTGCGTGAGAACGGAGACGGTAGAACCCGCACTCAAAGTAAAAAAGAGCAATAAAGATATGTATGAAACAATATCAATGAGCCAACTAATTGAACTTATGGTTTTGATGTCCAATCAAAATTAAGCAGTAAACCCCAAAAACCCAAATATGAGGTTTTCGCATTACAAAAAATATAGCTCAACGATTGAGCTTAATCAAGATGAATTAAGCCGACACGAGTATTTTCAGAATTTCTGATTTTGAGATTTTGAAATGTTCGTGTCGGCTTTTTGTTTTGTCATCAAAATGTGAAATAAAAAATATTCAAGCCTGAGTGTACATCAGGGCGAGGATACAGATATTTGCTAAAAAGACCGAAAGGTCAAAAGCAGAAATCGGTACCCTTACCTTTGTATACTCAAAATTGCAAGGGCTGGTACCGATTGGTACCAACCCTATTTTTATGTTTGCTCTGATTGTCCTCTACGGAAAGGGCACTAAATGTTTTTGTTATACTGGCAAGCTGTAATTGCAAAATATCCGTAGCCTTTGAATTTTGATTTAACCCAAATTCAAAATTCAAAGGAGATTACAGTAAATGTCAAATAATATTATTTCAGCTCTTGAGGAGCAGTTTAATAAGGATTGTAAAGTTATAAATATCAGATATGAATATGAAGGCTATAGCGGAACAGAAAGGTACATCATAGCAAGCTGCCTTACAGAAAAGGAAATCTGGAATAAATATCCAAAGCAAGCGAAACTCTATGCACCGTTCGTAAGGGTGGATTTGAGTTTTATAGAAGTTCGTCAAAAGTATATCAATAACGAAGATAAGTTTTGCAAAAGAGCCAAGCGCACGCAAGACATTTTTAACTTTGATGAAACTACCGCTGTATTTCATTCCTTCTATGATACTTATGGAACAGATAACTACAGTGAATCAAAGTGATTTGAAGGATTGCCTCGGAAAAGTCACGGAGAAGGCGCTAATCCAAAATATAAATGCTGCTTTGATGCGAACATTCGGAATTTGGCAGAATAACAGTATAAACACAGGCGATATACGTTGTTTATGCCAAAAGCACTTACAAGAATACAAACTTTTGCCGGATTTTATTATTAAGCGTTTTGATCCGCTACAGGTTAAAAAGGATAAGTGTGACAAATGTAATGACCTCGGATATGATTATGTTTTCTTTGACAAGAAAGAAGTACTTAAAAAAAGAGGAGGAGCTATGGTGGGCAAAAATTAATCAAAATCACATAATTGTCAAAGCCGGAGGACTCAGTTAAAATAAGTTTGCTGAATATTGGTCGGCTTTCAATAAAATAAAATGCACTTAACGAAAGGAGAAACAAATGGATAAAGAAAAAAATACCAACCAAGAAACTGTAATGTTCGCTGAATACGGAGATATAGTATCCGTTGATGATATTATGAAAATGCTTCACATTGGCAGATCCGCAGTTTATTCATTATTGCAAAACGGTGTGATAAGAACGGTTAAGGTAGGAAGAAAATACATAATCCCGAAGCAAAGCGTTACGGACTTTATTAATTCAGGATTATATTAAAAACGCATAATTGTCAAAGCCGACTGATTAAGTTAGAATAAGTCTAATGAATATTGGTCGGCTTTCAATTTGGAAAGGAGATAGCCATTATGCCGACCACAGGATATTTAAGAGAGAAAAAAGGAAGATATTATGCTGTACTCAATCTTTACGATAGTACAGGTAAGAGAATTCAGAAATTCCACGCAACAGGCTTGCCTGTTAAGAATAATAAGCGAAAAGCAGAACAGATATTAAAGCAATTATGTGTTGAGTATGACAACAAGAATTTAAACTTTTACTCCAACATCAAGGTTGCCGACTATTTCAAGAAATGGCTTGTAGCAATAAAATCAGAAGTTCGTCCTAATACTTATCGCAGCTATAAGGGAAATATGGAAAACCACATTATCCCTTACTTTGAAAAGCTGGGTACTGAGCTTCAAGAGCTAAAGCCGCATCAACTTTCCGATTATTACAAGTCGAAGGTCGGAACAATATCCGTCACAACGATAAAGCATCACCATCAAAATATATCAAAGGCTCTTGCCGACGCTGTAGAAAAGGGTTTATATCAATAAATCCTGCAACAGCCGCCAAAACGCCAAAGCAGACAGAAAAATTCAAGGCGGAATTTCTTAACCGAGTGCAAATAAAACAGCTATTAGCTTATCTTGAAGGAACAAGCATTTACCTGCCGACATATCTTTGTACGGTTTACGGATTCAGACGAAGTGAAGTGTTAGGCTTAAAGTGGCATAACATTGATTTTGAGAACGAAACCATATGGATTAGGGAAACCTTACAGCAAAGCACAAAGGAAATTAGCGTAGACAGTAATTATACATCATCCACAAAGACAGGAAGCAGTAACCGAACCTTGCCAATGATACCGCAGGTAAAAAAGATACTTCTTGAACAGAGGGAGCGTCAGATGAGAAACAAAGAATTTCTAAAAGATGCATATATCTCAAATGACTATGTTTGTACCTTCGATAACGGTAAGGAGATAACGCCTAATTATCTGACGAAAAAATTTCATAAGTTGATTGAGAAGCAAAACGATTTTCCGAAAATCAGATTTCACGATTTACGACATAGCGTTACAAGTAATCTGTTGAATGATGGATTTACTACTGTTCAGGTTGCCGAATGGCTGGGACACAGCAGTTCAACAACCACATTAAAATTTTATGCTCACATTGACAAAACCTCAAAATTAGCAATTGCAAACAGCCTGCAAGCGGATTGATTTCTACACTTTTTCTACAACATTTGAAGCCACTGTAAACGCCAAAGTGGTGGAACTCTGGTGGAACTGATGTGAAATTCAAAAATTCAGAATAAAAACGACAAAAGAAAAAATCCTCAAAAACGGCTTATCTAAGCCATTTTCAAGGACTTGTTTGTGGCAGGGGCAGAAGGACTTGAAGGGTAACAAGAAAATCAAACTATTATATAGCTAACAAAACATAGCTAAAATACTTATGATTTAAGCTATAACCTCGTATCCTATTTGTCTCTCCAAAGTGTAGTTTATCTACTTGAAGCATCAATTTGGTAGAAAAATGGTATAAAAAATAGTAGTTGAAACGCCCGCTGACTTTATTATGAAATCGGAGATTTTACTATGAAAAACATCATAACCGAGTTGTATTACGGAAACATTGATCCACAGGCTCGTGGTTTTAAGAAGGACAGCTATTTGGAAAAACAAATGAGTATCTTAACCAAGTGCGAAGCTGAGCTGAGAGATAAGCTCGATGGTGAAGAAAAGAAAGCTTTTTTCACCTTTGCAAATGCTTCCAATATCATTTTGGGAGAATCAGAGCTTGACAGCTTTATCGTTGGTTTCAGGCTTGGTGCACGGTTTATCTACGATACCTTTGTGGACAACACAGCGCTGTATGAGGACTTTCTTCGGGAGGTCAATAATGAGAGCTAAATATCATATTTACCTCACCGCCGAGGAACGCAGAGTTGTTATCAATAGTCTGATTGATTTGAGAAACAACCTTATTTCACAAGGAATGTACACCGATTTAGTTGATGAACTGCTTATTAGAATTTCAAAAGCCAAAGCTAAAAAGATTAAGATTAGGGGGGTTTGACAATGGAGATTACATATACACGTCAAGGAGATTATTTGCTGCCGAATTTAACACTTCCCGAACAGGATAACCAACCAATCGGCTTGTGGGGACAACAACACCTTCGCTATATCAAAAGAAGTCGCCCGTTTCTTTATACCAACCTGCTCACAAAATGTAGGCTGAACGAATACCTTGCCGACATTGATGAACAGGCGCAGAAGATGTACGACGAGCTTGTGCAGGCTTTCGCAAAGGAAGAAGGCTGCACCGAACAACTCAAAGCCACCAATCAAATGTTATGGGTGCGTAAGATGAATAATGCTGTCCAACGAGCGAGAGAAGTTGTAAATGCCGAGTTGATATGCAATTAAGGACTTTTATCAACAATTCTATTGAGAACTTCACTTATTTGTTAGTGAAGTTCTCAACGAAAAAGAAAAGCAGGCGTGTAAGCAGGTGTTGTCAACGTACACGCTCTTTATCTTTATTTAGAGTTGGAAATCGACATCAATTCCCGTGCTCTCTTTGAGATTTGCGTTTCAATCGCTGTCAGACGTTCTTCGGGCAAGTTGATGGACGGATGTCTTGTGAAAGTGAAATTCAACAGCTTGCGCAGCTGAGATTTTTGCTTACTACCCATAACAGCCTTGCATACCTCGTCGAACGATACGCCGTAGGGCGGTGTCCTTGTTTTTGCGTATTCGCTGAGGTTTTCTAAATCTTCCGCCATCGCAAAATTGAACAGCGATAAGCCATTGTCGAAAATCGGAGCGGGCTTTATGATTTTACCTGTGTGATTGTCACGCAAAATGCCGAAGTTACCGAAATGTCTATCCTCATTGTAAATCACAGCATCGAACACCAGCATACTGCAAAGCTCGTCATAAAACTCTTTGCCAAGTCCAGCGTAATAATCGAGGGCGTTTTTCAGTGTTCTGTCTTTTATCAGCCTGCTGATCGGCACAAAAGCGGTATTGATATCCGTAAACAAACGGCATTTTGAAGCGAGGATACCTTTCCAATTTTCAAGGTCATATTCAACGCAATTTAAGCCCATAGCCATAGCGACCTGACAGGCGTAAAACTCGCTGTACGGCTCATTTCCGGTGTTTGCAGCGCCTTCTGTGCCGCCTTTGTAAAGATATATTCCGTCATCCTCGATATGCCTCCAAGCCTTGCGGAGCATACCGTTTGTTGTGAACTCCGGAGAGGTTGAGAACGCTTTTTCTGCGCTACCCACACCCGTATAGGCAACAAGCGATAACGCTTCCGAGAACGGATTTTCAAACAGATTGTAATCGGCAAATTTGCCGTCAAATTCAACAGGAGTAACCCAATAGCTGTCGTTAAGCGACAAGCCCAAGCAGATGTCAATAATGCCCTTTGTGTCGTTTACGCTCAGCCCGAACGTCTTTAGTATCTCGTCAACAAAGGCTCTGTTCTTCGGGATAACACGGTTGGAAAGCCACTTGATAATACCTTTGGGAGTCAGCTCCATATTGATTGGCAGGAGGTGCTTTTTGCTTTCGTCATAAGATAGAACTTCAACAACTAAGCCCTCTAAGCCTTTTTCTTCAAGTGTGAACGTCACAAGAATATCGTCATATAGTTTCAAGTGATACACGTTGCTCATTTCAACACTCTTTTCTTTCAATAAAACGCTGATATCCTTGCCGAGAGCGTCTGTTATCTTAATCAATAAATCGAGAGAAAGGTTCTGACCGCCGTTCTCAATGCGGCAGATATTCGACCGTTGCGTACCGACCATTTCGGCAAGCTGTGCCTGTGACAAGCCATTTCCCAGTCTTGCCTGCGTTAGTTTTGATACGATTTCCTGCCGCTTGCGGATTATGCTATTGCTGTCTGTCATAACGATCACCTTCTTTTATTATATGTTATCATATACGATAACAGTAGTCAAGAGAATTATTATAGATAAAAGAGTGTAATAAACAATTTTCCTCATACAGAAATGCAAAACTGTAACCGAAAAATTGAATCATTTACGAAGATTGATAATATTTGAATCTGCTTTTTCTGCATATCGTAGCGTTTGATAAGCGCCGCCGCTTTTATGCGTAACGTAGAAAACGCACAAATCGGAACGTTCAACCACCGCTCGGTTTCGGATTTGAATAGCGGATTTCGGGTGAGCCTTAGCGGACTGATCGCAGACCTCACGAAATCGTAGTAGTTATCGTAGCTCTCCCGGTTTTTGATATAATCCGATTTCAAATACGGCATAACCCAAGTGACGGAGCAATTTGCTGAATCCAAACGCTTTTTGCAACGAAGGATTGCAGCGGTTACAAGCTGATCAAATTCGCCGTCACGTCCGACGAGAAACTCAATATATTCGTGTTCATTAAGCGGTTTATCTACCAACTGTTCAATCCATTGCTCAATTGTCCTAAAATCATCTATCTGACGATGCCCGAAAAGCAAACCGTATAAACTGAAAACATAATAATCTCCTTTGTGCGATATATCCCACACGATTTATCGCACATTTTTGTAGAATTGAATTACGATAAATCGCAAAGGAGAAGGCTATGAGAACAAAAGAAGCTGTGGCGCAGCGTATTTTGGAGCTGTGCAGTGAGAGAAACATCGCCGTCAATGCCCTTGCAAATATTTCAGGCGTTTCGCCGTCAACCATCTACAGTATGCTCAACCAAAAGAGCCAGAATCCGGGCGTGGTGTCGATCAAGAAACTCTGCGACGGTTTTGAAATCACCGTTCGACAATTCTTTGACAGCCCGTTGTTTGATGAGTGGGAATTAATTGAAAAAGTCTGAAAACCCAGTAATATCAAGGGCTTCAAGGTTTTCAAAGAGCCCGTTGATAAGATTTTGATAAGATTCTGCTCGTTACCCTTTATCGTATGTATCGAGTGGTTTGTGAGTAAAAAGTAATATCTTGTGGCTCGCAAAAATACCATATTAACATTAAACCCCGTACTGACGGATTAAAGTCAGTACGGGGTTTTTGTCGTTTGCATTATTTTAATTTATCCTTAAACGCTTCAGCTATAGTATAACTGAAATTCTGTGACGGTACTTTTACAAAATCGGAAGCTTCATCATACTTCGGATAATTGTAGCGCCACTTGTCATATTCGTCACGGTTAATGTCGCCGTTATGATATTTCTCGGATTGTTCAGCCCACGCATTAAGCATTATTATAAAGGAGGTGTTTTTTATGACAGAAAAGTCTTTTATCAGAGCCGATGAGGTTGCAGAGAAATTGGATGTATCGAAATCTTATGCATATAAGGTTATAAAACAGCTCAATGATGAGTTGAGTGCAAAAGGATATATCACAGTTGCAGGACGCATCAGCCGACAGTATTTTAATGAAAGAGTTTACGGAGCAGAAAGGAGAGAGGTATAATGCCGGCTTACAAAAACAAAGATAACGGAACTTGGTATGTGATGACTCAATACACAAACTGGAAAGGCGAACGCAAGCCAAAGTGTAAACGAGGATTTGATACCAAACGAGAGGCACAGGAGTGGGAGCATACTTTCCGACAACAAAATTCGGGAGATTTGGATATGCCCTTTTCCGCTTTTGTTGAAATTTACTGTCAAGAGCAAAAGCCACGATTAAAGGAAAGCACTTGGCAAACAAAAGAAAATATTATTCAGCAGAAAATTCTGCCGTATTTTGGAAATTACAAAATCAATGAGATTACAACCAAAGATGTAAGAGCTTGGCAAAATGAAATGCTTGCATATCGTAATGAGGAGAATAAGCCCTATTCATCATCCTACCTGAAAACGCTGCACAATCAACTTTCCGCCATATTTAATTATGCGGTAAGATTTTATGATTTGCGTAGCAATCCCGCCGCAAAAGCCGGAAATATGGGTAGTGAAGAACGCAAGGAAATGCTATTTTGGACGAAGGAAGAATATCAAAAGTTCTCCGAAGTAATGATGGATAGAATACTACTTCGAGCGAATCAATAGTCATAGTTCAGCACCCTATTTGGACGATATTTTAAGGCGGTGGACAGCTACCACAGGTTAAACATTACAAACGGTAACCTCTATCGTGAGAGCGAAATGTTATCGAAAATAAACAGCAAGCTGAAAAACGAAAATTTGCGTTCAGAGGTCCAAGATTACAAGCTTTTGCGCAAAGTTTTCGGGCATAAACAGATTGACGAGTTGCTTGAATAGGCAAGAAATATTAAAAGTCGTAAGCGTGAAAATTCACGCTCAAGATAAAAAAATTTTTGGAGGTAAAACAAAATGGCAAAGACGATTTTTGAAAAAATGGGCGGCACTTATACACAGGTGGGCGACTATATGTTGCCCGATTTGTTACCGGCGGAAGAAGAAAAGGAAGCTAATATCGGCGCTTGGGGAATGAGGCATAAACGATATTTGAAGCAAAATCATAAGGTGCATTACTACAATTTGCTGACAAGCGGTAAGCTCAATTCATATCTTGTAGATATTGAACAGCAGGCGCAACAACTTTTTCTCCGGCTGGTGAAACATATGGCAGAGCGTGAGGGTCTAACCAAACAACTCAAAGCGTATAATCAAATGGCGTGGGTTGGTCGGATGAATAACATTCGTAGCAGAGCAATGGAAATCATTAACGAGGAACTGATTTACTCATAAGCATCACATGAATTGAAAAATGTAATATTCCTAAATGAAGGAAAAGGCAGAGGGTCAATACAACCTTCTGCCTTTAGTGTTTTAAACTTTCAATAGTAACTCAAACCCTAAATACATATTTATAGCGATATATAAAGAATTCAACTCTGCTTCAAGTAATGTTTGGTATTCAGAATAGGAAAGACCAAATTGAGTTTCTACAAGACCGCAAAAAGGAATGGAAAGGTCGAATTTCTCTTCTGAAATGAGAGAATTTCCATCTTTGTCTTTTAACTCAAAATGCATCATACAGTTTCTAAAATCCGTTTTTCTTAAATTGTTTGAATTTGTACAGTCAATGCTTTCCAACATTTGAATAAGATTAGAGTCTGAAATCTCGTGAGGGTTCATTTTGCAATATCTTAAGATTCCATCAATTCTTTTCAACGCATAATGATAAGTAATGTATTCAAGTCGCAGCAATAATCCAGTATCTCGGATTACTTTGTTTTTCAGACAATAAATAATAAATCCTATACTTGACAATATGTGTAGCAAAAACAAACGCACAGATTTGTATTTTTCATTTCCAATGGTAGTACATCTGTTTGTATTAAAGTCCTGGCTCAAATACGCATTCCCTTTCGGTAATACATCTGACTCCATAAAATCACTGGTTTCACTCAAAGTAGAAGAAATGCTGCCGATTATGACTCCCATATCATATCCAAATGCTTGAAGTTCTTTTCCTTCCAATTCTAAATCATGCAATTCAGTTTGAGATTTGCTAATGGATTTTTTATCTTGAAATATGTAATAAGCATAATGTGTATTTCCTACTATATGTTTATCACTATCATAATAGATTCCAAGATTAGTGTGCAAATTCCAATATCCAAGTTGTGGATACTTCATCAGATTTATGAAATATTCGTTTTGCATAGCATCAACATTATCTACGCTTTGGATAAGTTTGTTGATACTCAAATCGAAGAATTTCGCTTTCTGTCGTATATCCTTTATGGAATACTTACTTGTTTGTTCCACACAAATAGATGGATCATATTTTTTGAGGTATACCATTGCTTCGTAACAAAATAGAGCGGAATATGGAACCATTTGCGTTTGAACATCCGAAGTGAGGCTTGGCAGTAGTTTTCGCAACAAATCAAAATCTCTTTTTATTATTGCTATTTCAGCAAGGGGAAGAGCTGTTTTAAGAATTTCTATCATATTGTTCCTCACAGTTTTGCCATATCATCCGTAAACTCAGCACTACGCACATCTCTGTTAAAGAAATGGAATCCCCAAATCTTATATTTGTTGTCATCAGCAAACTTTGTAACAGGTATTGCTTTTGATTCAATCTGTAAAAGGAAATCCTCTTTCCAACTATCTTTTTCTGCAAGATGTGTTCCTTTTGGTTCAATGAATATTTGCAATTGTTCATAACCATCTTGCTTCGGCAGATGCAGGAACAAAAGATAGTCCGGTTCAAAGCGTTCGCCGCCATCAAAAGAATATATTGCAAGCTGGCGTTCGTTACGAACAAGATACACTTTATCGTATTTATCTTTTAAGTCTTTCACATACTCTTTAAAGTAAGCGACAAATGCTTTTTCTTCACTTGTACCGTAATTATCCTCGAAAACAAACCAGTCCTCTTTTGAAAGATCCATTTTCCAAGCAATAGGAACGCTGTTGTCGTTTTGGGATATACCGAGCCCACCATCGTGCGGGTCAATATAATTGCAACGCTTGTTCTTAAAAATGTCGTGAATGTACCGTGCCGTAAATTCACTGCTACCCTCATACGTTTCTTCAATGCCGGAGATACTTTCAGCAATATTTCCAAGCGCTTTTACACACGCAGAATATAAGATATCGGCAGTTGGCGTCTCATATTTTGATGTAATGTGAAGTCGTATATATCCTAAATAGTTTTTGTCGTAAACAAATTCCTTTGTTGATTTTAAGTTTGGAAAATATGATTTCAATACATTAAATTTGAAAACACTGTATTTACATAATGCCTTATAAACGATTGCATAATTTATATCCGCAATTTCACCTATTGTAGTTTTGTATGTATAAGTATTCGGATTGCTGTCTTGCGACGAATTATCTTCCATAATAATATCCTCGCCTGAACGTCCCGTAGCGATAGAAATATTGAATATCTTATCACGGACGGACGGCAACAGGCCTACAACTTCGTTGCGGCTTTTCAAAAGGCGTTCGTTTACAAAAACATATCCACTCTTGTAAATATCATCCTCTTTAAATTCTTCTTTTAATACATAATTTCTCGTAACCGTCTTATCAAGGTCAATACCGATTTCACGCAAAGCAGTATGTAACTCGCTGATATAACGGGGCTCATTCCAACAATGGTAATACAATTCTTCACATATACGGAGAGGGTTATCAATATCATTGTCGTATTTGCGCTGATATTTTTCCTGTTCTTCTGTAATTTTGAAAGGACAATAACGAGCACCACGACCGATAAGCTGGGCTTCTTTCATTGTCGTCTTTCCGGGAATACCATTCTTACCGTCACGGGTTTCATAAAGGCGCACGATATCAAAAAGGTTAAGTACATCCCAACCCTCATTTAATTTGTCCACTGCAAAAACAGCACGGTACGGATTCGTCTTATCCTCTAATGAGTTAAGCATTATTTGCTTATTTTCAACATCTTGATTGTCATTTGCTGAAATGCAATGTTCTTCTGAAAAATCATCTTTCAATTCACTTGCTAATTCATCATAGGAAATACCGTTTTTAATAAAGTATTTTTGTGCCTCTGCAAGCGTTTCACTCGTTGATTGTTCAAAAAGATTCTTTATACGCTCACCGGATAAAAACTTCACCATATCGATAATTTTCGCCATGTTTGCAGCATTTTCTTTTACCAATCTTGACTGAAAAAATACTACCGGCTTTATGTTTTGACGGTAATCCTGAAACACTTTATAGCGATACTGACTTAATATTAAAGCCTGTAAAGCACGGTCTTCAACATCTAAGTCTGAACGCAGAGTCTTTATTTCTTTTGAATATCTGTCCGCACGGAATTTGTAAAGAGGATAATCAAAGACTATTTTATTCTCATATTCTGCTTTTATTAACGGGTTTTTAATATCGCAGGTCGCCGTAAATTCAAGCAGAACATTGTCACGGTTAGCACCGAAAATGCGATGAACAGTGTATTCCCAGCTTTTATAGTTTTCTTCTTCGTCTTTGCTCATCTTCTTGGTATCAGCGTTTAAGTGATGTGCTTCATCGGAGATAAGCACCACTTTTCTGTTTGCAAAATCGTCAACTGACAGAGAATTTTCTTTGACACTCCACATATCCGAATGAAGCCCCTGCGTAGTAGTAAAGCAGATATTGATAGCAGTATCATCACTATACTGGAAGTTGGATACTTCCTTAATTTTTACCTTTTCGCCGTCAATGGTTATTTCATCTGCAAAAAGATATTTGCTTGATACGCTGTTTAGAAAATTCTCCTTTGTCTTTTGAACAATGTTCGATAGATTTACAAAGAACAGAAAATTGCGATAGCCCTGCTTATAAAGATACAGCATAAGCCCTGCCATAATAAGTGTTTTGCCGGAGCCTGTTGCCATATGGAAAAGCGTTTGTGTCGGCTTTTGACAAAGCTTATCACTTTCAAAATATGTAATAAAATTTTCAAAAGCCGCTATCTGATATGGGCGCAATTCAAAATTCGGGTTCAAATTGTCTGGTATATATTGCGGAAGTTCTTTTAAAACGCCGACTGCACGCAAAGTATCGATTTTTTCATAAAGGAACGGCATCGCTTATACCTCCCCGTAAAAGCTTCTTGTAAATGCTTTATCTCCTTCTGAAACTCCGAATGTTTCATCGTCCATGTCGCAGTAATTTACATAGAGCTGATTTTTGTCCAGAAGTTCCATAAGCAATCTTTTCTTGTCACCGATTGATAATTTGATATATTCGTCTGAATTTACATCAATATCCTTCGGATTGACTTTGTAACTGATAAAGCCCGTTTCGAGTATATCGGCATATAGCTTTGTCAATTCTTCATCCGTCGTTGCTTTCTCAATGGCGTCAACATAATTCTGATTTAATTTTGCAAGTTCACAATATACGAATGAGCCGCCGCCTTGCCAATTCATCTGGTCAGAAACCCCACCTTGTTCTCCGTCTATAACCTTTTTCATTCGTTCAACGGAAATCGTTTCAATATAGTCCATTTGATCAACGCCAATATATCTTCTTCCCATTTTGTGTGCAACTGCACAAGTTGTTCCCGAGCCTAAATAAAAATCAAGAACAAGGTCGTTTTCTTTTGTTACTGCTTTAAGCAAAAAGGCGATAACGCTTTCTGGTTTTGAATACGAAAAATCAATTCCCATCTTTTTAAGATGTGAATTAGCATCTTCGTTGGTCCCTACACCTATTGCTTTTGATAGGTATTCATTATCAATGAATTTTTCAGGCGCCATATAGGTTGCCTCTGCTCTTTGAAAACGAACCGAAAACTTATTGGTTTTAACAAGAAAATAAGTTCCTTTCGAAACTTCTTCATCAAGCATTGGTTGACTCCACTTGAATTCGCCTTTTAAGACAATTTTTCTATCGTTTGTTCCATTAACGACATTAAAAGGGGTTAGAATCTCAACTCTATCTAGTTTTGAGCAATCATAAAATCCATCGGGAATATTAAAACGAATAGAACCTTTTGGGAATGTTAGATTATGAATACTATTACCAGAGTTCAACAAAGGAGCGTCGCCATTTTCAGTTTCTTTACCTATATATTCTCTTGACAAATCTTTTCTTTTTTCAAAGCAAATAATATATTCGACAGAAGAACGAGATTTTTTAGATAGGGAATCTGGATTGTCTGTGTTTTTCCAAATGAAAGTTTCTACAAAGTTTTCAGAGCCAAAAACTTCTTCCATTAACATTTTTAGATAGTGTACACCATTTTCGCCAATATGACAGAATATTACACCGCTTTCTTTCAAGAGGTCTTTTGCGATCTTTAATCTGTCTTTCATAAACACTAACCAAGTCGACAGTTTGAAGTTTGAATTGTATTTGAAAGCATCTGCCGGTTTGTTTTTATCAAAATAATATGGGGGATCAATATAGACGCAATCAACCATATTTGCATATTTTTTTCTTAAAGTAGATATAACTAACAAGTTATTACCTTTGACAATTAGGTTGTCTTCATCGAAATTCACTATATTTTCTTCAACGCCCTCTTTCGTGAATCTTTTTGCATTCGTAAATACTTTCGGATAAAGAAGTCTGTCCACTTCGTCCGGAGCAAGTGTTTCGTTATAAAAAATCTCGCTTCGTTTTTGGTCTTCCTTTGTCTGACCACCCTCTAACACACAATCTTTGTATGGGAAAACAAGCTCTACATCGTTAGATGCAGAAATGTACTCACCTTTGTTGTTTACAAGTCCGATTTTGTTTTTATAACGGGTATAGCTATCCGGCAAAAATTCGCGGTTATTGATTACCCAGCCGAAACCGACTTTATCAAAAACGGCAATGCCGTCTACATCCGTAAAAAAGTGTTTTCTTGTTTCTTCGTTAGCATAGAGCGCTTTAATAAGTTTTGTATCCATCTGCATTGCGGCTTCGTAAACGGCATTGCGTAGCAATTGCCCGTCGTCAGAAAAGAAACGTTCGTCACTTTTTAATACATCTAAAACCTCATTGTAGAAATTCATAATATTTCCTCCTAAACTACATCCACTCGCCATTGGCGGCAGACCATTTTTCAGTAAATGCTTTGCTTTTGACCGCTGCTATAAACGGTTTTGTTAAAAACACTTTTATTGTTTTCAGCACGGTGCCGTAATCATCCGTTTTCGTATCAATCTTACGGGTAAATGCTTTCCATTTCTTTTGTATTGCATCATTTTCGGTAAAAGCCATAACCTGTTCAAACTGTTCAACCGTAAAGGCGTGTCCACGGTTTTCAAAAGTCTTTTTAAGTGCTTTTGTCAGCGCTCCACCGTCAAAATCGAACTTATTGGCAAGATAATAAATATCATAATAATCTTTCATTCGGCTTGAAAATTCCATTAAATCAAGAATTGCATCAAGCTTTTCGGCAATTGTCGTTTCCAACGAATATGTATTTACCGTCGGAGAAGCAAAATCATCAAGCTGTGTAGGAATTTTTCGCTTTTCCTGTTTAGGCACGATGACATCACCAACGCCGAAATCAATGCTGAAAGGCGTTCTCGTATTCTTAATGTGCGCAACAAGCGATGCACCGATACCGGCATATTTCTTTGCAACAGCAATAGGAGCAACATCTGTTTTCTCAAATGTAACAAATCCATTTTCAGTAGGTGTTGCGATAATTTCTTCAAGCACAACTCGCAGTTGTTCAGGAGTGTTCGGCATTTGTCGAAGTAAAAAGTCAACATCTACCGTAATTCTGCTGTCAAATCCGGTAAGTGAATAGATAAACAATCCGCCTTTGAGAACAAAATTTTCTGCGTATTTTGATTTTTCGAGTCTACGCAAAAATTCTTCCTGACAAAAGAGTTGTAAGCAAAGTTGATAACTTCTTCCACTTGCCTGCGCCTTATTCTTTAATCAAGTAAGCACAGACGCTGCTATATCAGCCATTCAGCAACACCTCCATCAGTTCGGTAACTTTTTTATACACACGCAATTTTTTGGAATAAGCAGAAAGATTATTCAGATTCTTTTTGTCGTCTTTTACATAAGCGTTAATGGCCTTGTTAAAAATTTCGTTATCTAATCTTGAACGATATTTGAAACAATCACATATTGTTCGCTCACGGTCATATACAGGCAGCTCAACTCCGTTGAAGTTGTCGGTGATTTTCCCAAGTTCATACAACTCAGGCTGCATATAATAAGGTTGAATAGCAAGCAAATCGACTTTTAGTTTTGTTCTTGACATTGAACGAGGCACAGCTATTGACCATTTTCGTGGTGCAAAGTCGCTGTAATCATAGTGAAACAACGCAGATTCAACACAAACTATTCCTTTTGGGATGAGTGTTGCAAGCAATTGTTCTTCTGAAGAAACACCTTGTTCGGTAAGCTGATAGTATCCGTGTCGTACACGATTAAGAAAGCCTGCGTTACACAGGTTTACGACATCAACAGCTCTGATTCCGGCAGCAACAAAGTCGGCAGATTTTGCAATGCCATTATTGTCTACAACCACTTCTTTTGCTCGCTCTTCTCGCTCTTTAAGATTCACTCATTCACCCTCTTTCTTAAATAAAATTCACGCACAGCGAACACATAATTGTGTGCTGATTTTATTATACCTGAGACAACTAAAAAAATCAATTAAATTTTAAGCACATTTTTTGAAATGTGTGCGTAAAATTAAAATACATCTTGCAAAACAAAAAATCAAGTATAATATAAATTGTAAAACCAATCCGGTTGCGATTATTCTTTTCTTGCAACCATCGGTTTTATCGCACCTGATAAGAAAATGATAAATTCTCGTCATACAGGTATGATAATATGGATTATCAAAATACTGCGAAGACTACACGATACGTTTTATAAACAAAATGCGTTAAGTTTAGCCTTTCGGCAACGAAACCGAACAAGAGATAAAATAAAACGAGCGTGTAAGCAGGATTTGATTCCGCTTACACGCGTTTGTTTTGTCGAATACTCCGAAAGGAATCCTTTGATTTGGCAAATGGCTTATTCTTCTGGTGAATTGTTCAATCGCTCGTAATTTAAATAATCTTTTTCGTAAAACTTTCGTTCAAAAAAGTGAAAAATTTTTAATTTAATACTCGTGGTAAACGAGAGCAATCCTTTAAAGTCAGCAATTATAAAGATAATGCCTATAATGAAAGCTGCAATTGAAGCAATCAAACTAAACAAATTAGTATTTCCGTTAATTGCTTCAAATATTTCTTTAACAGAATTTGCCATTAATCCTATTGCTGCTATGAAAAGGAAAATATAGTATATCCACTTTAGAATTGTGCAAATAAAGGTTGCCTTTCTTTTTGATTGCTTTGAAATATTGATTAGTCTTTGTTCTTCCTCTTGCTTTATACTCTTTTCTAATTCAGAGATCCTTATATTATTGTTTTGATTATCCAAAATACGTTTCCGTTTAAGTTTCTCAATCTCTTGGTCTTTTTCTTTAAGCTGATTTGCAGCATCCGATTTTAACCTGACAATTTCATCATCCTTTTCTTGGACATAGTCCTTAAGAATAGCTTGTTTGCAAGTATGAATATAATCATTAGTTGTTTCTTCTGTTAGATTCTCAGGATCCCCCTCAGTAGCAAGCATTAAGTTTTTGTCACTAATACACTTCATTCGGATATATGCAGCTAATTCTGGAGTTATTTCGTTCATTTTTTCAAGCTTTTCAACTTTATCGAAAAATCTTTCTAAAATTTCTACTGATGGTTCGATAGCTAATAAAGCATTTTCAAGGAGATATAATTCAAAGATATTGTCATTTTTGTTTCCGTATTTGACCCATAAATCTGTAGTGATTTTTCTATCGGTAATAATGGGAGGAATGGTGTCTTTATATTCATCCCCAAAAAACTGTTTAGTGAATTTAACAAGTTTAGTGTTTGAAGTAACCCAAATACAACTTAAATTTTCATATTTACTAACCTTTGTTCCTTTTCTCTCCATACAAATGGAAGCTATAGATTGTACATCGTGCTCAAGAATATTATTTTTATTCTTGTATCTAGAAATTTTTTCTGATAGAAATTCACTTAGTCCTTTTTCATCAATAACACTAGAATGATCTTCATATGATTGTGTTTGTTCTAAAAATATATCCTTTTGGCTTAGTTGTTCTTCTATGGATTCATAGAAAATATCAATTTGAATGTCAGAATATTCCTCTTTGTCAAATTTTTCCAATGTACGATAAGAATAAGATCGATGTCGGTCATTCTTGTACTTGGTTATTATATCTTTTACTTCTTGTAAATTATGAGGATAATAATATAAATTAGCACCGTTCTCTAAAAGAATTTTTACCATACTCATTGCGGATTGATGTTGATAGTCGGTTTTACAATCCAAAATGTATAATAGTAAAGTGGTATCAATATACACACGTAAATCTTTTAGAGGTGGATTTTTTTTGAAATTATTACGACTGCTATCTAAATATATAGAACGTGATAAAAAATATCCAGCTGTCATTCTTAAGATAGACGTATAAATGTCTTTTAGATTGTCGTGAGAATCAAGAATAAACTGCGCTATTAAAAAATCACATTGACTATTGCGAGAAGTTATTTTAAGAAGAGAATTCGGGGTTTCAGAAGAACGTAAAAAATCATAACCTTCTAATCGCACAAAACGTATAAAATGTCGCATCAGTTCTTCTCTTGTCAAGCTTTTTCTAGCTCTGGCATTGTAATATTTTTCGAGTTCATCAAATACATTAGAAATCTTATTCTTTTGCAGAAGAATTTTACTATCAAAAGTAGTTACAAATGAAGATAAATCCTTATTTAAAACATATTTATAAGTTTTTTTATTGTATTTTAGAATAGCACCGTATTTTTTTTGGGATAATCTTGAAAGAATAACCTCCATTACTTGTTGAGGTAGACTTTTGATTAAAAAACCTGATTTCGTTTTCTCGTGAATCAACTCAAGATCTAATTCTTCGCCTAGTTTTGTATTAGATCCTATAATATATTTTACATATTCTACAAGTAAATCTAGGCTATCATAATGCTTATCTTCCCAAATCGAAGATAGCATAGCTGTGCTTAATAAAAAGTCATTTCGTTCCATATCAAACTTCACCCCAATAATTATGATATCACCTCCTTACTATTTTTTCAAGTTAGTAATCTTATTTGTTATTATATTACGTTTATTAAAGAAAAATGATTGCATCGAAATCAAACATTAGTTCTATATTATTATTTTAGAGCAAAACTTTTGTTTTGTCAACATTGTTTATTAGTGCTCCCATTGAAAAAAGATTAGCGTATGATTTAAATCATACGCTAATTGATTTAAATATTTATAATCATATTATTTCACACAAAACGTGGTTTATTTATGGCTTTGTTTATGGATTTGCATAAAAGGATTCAGTGTTATTATTTTGGTAAAGACGAAAGGTGACGTTTTTATAAAACACAAACGTAGAAATACTTATCGTTTACTGCTTTATTAATTCTACATAGGTCATAGTTTTTACAAAGCAAGTAATCCGCTTCATCACTGAGCTTCAAAAAATCGTTGATAGCTAATTCAGACGTGTCATCTATTTCTTCACCATATTCAATGAATTTTATACCACCGCAATAGAATCCTCGACACTCAACCGTAGTTAATAGTATTGGCTTTGTTGAATCAAGCTCAAAATCCATTAACTCAACTCTGTAGTTAACAGGATCGCCGCCCAATTCAATGTCTGCTTGTAAGGATATTTTGTTTTCATTATCAACATACAATAGAAACGCCCGTTCAGGGTTGATTATTGCGTTCTTATATGTATCTCTATCAACAAATTGTAACATATGTATTACCTGACTTTTATGATATTTTATCCTTTAGTTAATTCTATCGCAAGAGAGAAAACTTGACAAGATTACGTTGATTATTCCGGACACTTTCTTAAGATTTAGGATTATTGATCTTGTGATTTGATCATTAAATGGTATAATAGAATTAAATTATTGACTCCCGAAGGTGATGTTATGCTCAAATCAGGACTATACGAACAAATCATAAATCAAGGTATAAACGAAGAACTGAAATCAACTGATAAGATTATCAGACTGAAAAACATTGATGAAGGAGAATCATCAAAGGTTTTAGCACAGTATGCTTCTGAGATTATAGAAAAAGGGCTTAATCAATTAGGTGATGATAAGTTACCCGAAAAAATAGAGCTTATTAATAAAATGATCGAAGTCATTCGTGCTAAAACAGGAGACGAAGATTTTACGTCTATGTCGGTTGATGAACGCGCCGAACAACTGCTTGCATTGCTCGATAAAGAGAATAGTAAGTATGCCATTGACCAAAACAGTACCGTTATTCGTCCTGAGACATCTATTGCGCAAAGCTCACTTTTTACAAGCGCAGTAAACGAGCCACAACTATTAGGAGAATTGAAGAAAGAAATTGTCTCGGCTGATCGTATAGATATGATTGTATCTTTCATAAAATGGAGCGGCGTAAGGCGTATCATCAATGAATTGAAAGATTTTACTGATAAGGGCGGAGAGCTTAGAATTATCACAACATCGTATATGGGTGCAACTGATGTGAAAGCCATAGAAGAATTGAGAAAACTATCCAATACGATGATTAAGGTGAGTTATGATACGAAGGTAACACGACTGCACGTGAAATCGTATGTGTTTTATCGTGACACTGGTTTTACAACAGCGTATGTGGGCTCATCAAATCTTTCGGGTGCAGCTATATCAACCGGTCGTGAATGGAACGTAAAGGTTACGAATAAAGATTTACCTGACACAATCAAGAAGATCAGTGCTACCTTTGAAAGCTATTGGAATTCAAATGATTTTGAATATTATTCTGAAACGCAAAAGGAGCGTTTAGCCAGAGCGTTAAAAGCCGAAAAGTATCACGATTCAAATGACGCTTCACGTTACACGGTAGATGTAAAGCCGTATGCGTATCAGCAAGAGATTCTTGATAAATTGGAAGCACAGCGAGAGGTCAGAGGTAATTATAGAAACTTGATTGTAGCTGCAACGGGTACCGGTAAAACTGTTATTTCGGCGCTTGATTATAAGCGTTTTGTGAAGAAAAATTCTGATAAAAAATGCAGATTGCTTTTTGTTGCCCACAGAAAAGAAATCCTCGAACAGAGTATCTTTACTTTTCGGGCTGTATTAAAAGACGCAAATTTTGGCGAGCTGTTTGTTGGACAGTATAAAGCAGAAGATATTGACAATCTTTTCATTTCAATTCAAACATTCAATTCTCAGGATTTGACTTCAAAAACAAGTAAAGACTTCTACGATTTTATTATTGTGGACGAATTCCATCACGCAGCAGCTCCAACATATCAAAAGTTGCTTGAATACTATGAGCCGAAGATATTGCTTGGCTTGACAGCTACTCCTGAGCGAATGGATGGCAAGAGCATTTTGACCTATTTTAATGATCGTATTTCGGCAGAAATCAGATTGCCGGAAGCAATAGATAGAATGTTGCTTTGTCCGTTTCAATACTTTGGCGTAACAGATAATGTCGATTTAAGCGAACTGAAATGGTCGGCAGGTGGTTATGACAAAACAGAGCTTTCAAATATCTATACAATTAACGAAGCGTATGCCCAGCAACGTGCAGACTTGGTCGTGAATTCCCTGTTGAAATATGTTACGGATATTGATGAAGTGAAAGGGTTAGGATTTTGCGTTACCGTTGCACATTCTGAGTTTATGGCAGCGTATTTTAACGCTCACGGAATTCCTTCGATTTCACTATCCGGGCAAAGCTCTGACGAGGATAGAGACAAGGCACAGTCTCGACTGGTAAAAGGTGAAATCAGATTTATCTTTGTCGTTGATATTTATAATGAAGGTGTAGATATTCCGGAGGTAAACACTGTTTTATTCTTGAGACCAACAGAATCATTGACCATCTTCTTACAGCAACTTGGTCGTGGACTGCGTTTGGCGGATAATAAGGAGTGCTTAACAGTTCTTGATTTTATAGGTCAGGCAAACAAGAAGTACAACTTTGAAGATAAATTTGCTGCACTGCTTTCAAATACAAATCGGAGTGTTACCAAAGAAATAAAGAATGGATTCGTGTCTGTTCCAAAGGGATGCTATATTCAACTTGAAAAGATGGCTGAGCGTTATATTCTCAGCAATATTCGTGCTTCATACGGAAACACTGCCGGATTGATTTCTAAAATTGAATCGTTTGAAGAAGATAGTGGTTTACCGCTTTCTCTTGCGAATTTCTTAGAATATCATCATCTTGACGTGAGATCAGTTTACAAATTCAATTCCTTTTCACGCCTGTGTGCAAGGGCTGATGTGATAGATGATTTTGAATCGCCCGTTGAAGAAACTATAACAAAGGCATTGAGTAGATTATCGTATGTTGATTCACGTCGATTTATCAAATTCATCATCAAATTGTTATCAGAAGATGTTTCTGAGTTTACTGAATCCGAAAACAGAATGCTGCAAATGTTCCATTTCACCATTTGGCAGAAAGAGTATCAAAAATGCGGATTTAGTAAGATTACAGATGGAGTACAGAAAATCCGAGAATGCCCCGTGCTTTGCAATGAGATAATTGAGCTTCTGGAGTATAACTATAATCAAATTGATTTTATCGACAAACCGGTTGATTTAGGGTTTGACTGTCCTCTTGACTTGTATTGTACATATACTCGTGATCAGATATTATCAGCATTAGATTATCTGAGCCCATCATCTGTGCAAGCAGGAACGTTTTTCTTGGCTGATAAAAAGATTGATATTCATTTTATCACTCTTAACAAAAGCGAGAAAGACTACTCCCCAACGACAATGTACAACGATTATTCTATCAATAGCGAGCTGTTCCATTGGCAAAGTCAGGGAGCAACGTCTGATACAAGTAATACAGGTACAAGGTATATCAATCATCAGTCAATGGGTGTCAAGGAATTGCTGTTTGTACGTGAAAGAAAAAATGATAATATCACTGGAAAAGCGGCCCCGTATTCTTTTATCGGATTGGCTGATTATGTCAGTCATACGGATTCTAAACCTATGAATATCATTTGGAAAATGAAAGAACCTATTCCTGCAAAGTATCTAAGAAAAACCAATAAAATGATTGTTGGATAATAAACAAAACGAATTTGTCCCGCTTACAAATTGTAAGTGGGACTTTTTGCGCTTGTCTTTATGGCAGGCGCTATTTTTTTGCAAAAAATTTTTGAAACAGACTTAAAAAATGACCTTTCCCATTGGGTATAGGTGAAGGGATATTTAGAAAGGAGGTGATGCCCACCGAAAAAAACATACAACTGAATAGCTGCCAAGCGAAGGATAAACCGCCACGACCTCTACAGAGCGAGCGCAGCCGAAAGGCTGACGGCACAGCGTCGAGCAGGATTGCCTGTCAGGAAAGTACGCTTTGGCAGTGTGACACATAACATACAGTTTGAGGTCACGCTTTTTAAGGCTCACGAGCCGCTCATAATGCGACCTCTGAGCGACGAAACGCACGAAGGAGAGTAATTATATTCCCCATCGCATTTTCAGACTTATTAAGCGTGACAGGAAAGGAGGTCAAATGCTCATTGAAATTAAGGCAGGACAGTTTCGGAAGGTCAGCCGCTTGGTCAGGCGGGAGTGCTGCAACTGTATGGACGGCAACTGTCTGTTGCTTGACGACGGAGAAACGCATACCTGTGTGCAGTTGATTTCCAAATACCACATCTTCTGCAACCATTTCAAGGACGCTGTGCTTCCTCTCGACAAGGAACTGTATCGGATGCTAATCTGCGACAACGATTACAAGCGTTGTCAAAGCTGCGGCTCACGCGTTTATTCCAAGGCTCGAAACAAACGCTACTGCGACAAATGTGCCGACATAATCAAACGGCAGAAGGCAGTAGAACGCAAGCGCCGTCACCGTGAGCGGCAGAAGCAGCTCCTATATATAAATAACTAAATAGACAAATAAAAAAATAACTAACCGAAAAAGAAGAAGTTTATCTTAACATACCTACCTATATGGGCGACAAATCTTTTCTTTTTCGGAAAGTGGAAAGGAGAAAACAATGGACGACAATGCAAAGGTTTTTACGTTGGTTGAGATGAGAGAAATGATGATCGACACCTCGGACTATCAGATGATGGAGGAGGTCGGAGAGTTCACCGGAACGCTTGAAATGAAAGCGCAGGGACACAAGAAATCCATTCGCATTTTTCTCACGCTCGACGACGGAAGGAAAATCATCACACCGATTTTCTGGTGGCAGACTTACCTCGGATTTTACTATATGCCGATAGGTACGAAGCTCCGACTTTTTTATTTGGAAAGTAGTCTGAACAAAATCTATCTCGAGAAGGTGGAAGTCATTGGACAGGAATAATGAAGCTAAGTTGAAAGCGGATTTGATTGTAGCCGAAGCTATGCAAAAACCTGACCGTGAAGGCTATCCGAAGTTGACCGAGGAGCATCCTTTTTTCAGAAGGCTGAGATATTGGCTGACAAGTCACATTGGCTCGGAACGGCTACAGACCTGCTTTACGCTATGAACGATACTGCCACGCCGCCGAATACAGTTACGAAGCTGCTTAACAAATTTAGTATCGACCTGTATTTCAGTGACGGTATTGATGTATGTTTCAGACGGACGAACCGAAAGAGAATCATTGAGCTCTACCGTTATCGGCGCAGCGATAAACGAGAATAGCGTGACAGATTTGTTGACGGTTTAAGAATGAATGACAAATCTTAGCAAGCAGTGTGTTTGTACTCCCAAACACGCAAGCTTCGGTAACTGTGCGCAGTCTTAGCAAGCAGACCATTCATACTCCTAAAGGAGTAGAACGGTAGTTGCCGAAGCTTAGAAAGCATACTGTTTTTACTCCCAACGGAGCAAAAGCAGTGCAGCTTGTTAGGGAGAACCCTAATACCCCAAACAGGAAGGAGAAAGAAATGAGCAACAGAATCAAAAAGCAATTTTGGTTTACACCGGAGGAAGAAACTGAATTCAGAAGAAAGGTTGCATTGACAGGCTTACCGCAGTCAAGCGTCATCCGAATGTTAATCAAAGGCTATGAGCCGAGAGAGCGACCGGATGACAGATTCTTTCAGGCGATAAACTCACTAAACGAAATGATCCACACAGCACAAAAGCTTTTGGAAAGGTCGTACCAACTCGGTGTTGTTGACAAGGATACCGTCGAGCGTGAAATAAAACGCTGGGCGTATTTTATCAGCAATATTGAGAGCGAGTTTTTACGACCGGAGAAAAGCCCGCTTAAATGGAAGTAGAGAAAGGAGAACACTTATTGAAATATCAAACAACAGAGAATGTTCAAAACATTCCCATCAAAGAAATACAGCCGTTCCGTAATCATCCGTTCACCGTGGCGGACAATGAGGATATGGCGAAGATTGTCGAGAGCATCGGCAAGGTCGGAACGATTACGCCTTTGCTCGCCAGACCGTTGCCGGACGGCGGTTATGAACTGATTTCGGGACACCGCCGCTTGGAAGCCTGCCGCAAGCTCGGGCTTGAAAATATCCCCGTGATTGTCAGAGAAATGACGGATGATGAAGCGGTAATCGCTATGGTTGACGCTAACCTACAGCGTGAGCATATTCTGCCGAGCGAGAAGGCTTTTGCCTATAAGATGAAGCTCGAAGCTATGAAACATCAAGGTAAAACTTCGTCCCAAGTTGGGACAAAGTTGAGAACAGATGAATTAATCGCAAGAGAGAGTGGCGAAAGCCGAAATCAAATCCAGCGCTACATACGATTAACAAATCTTATTCCGCAGCTATTGAAAATGGTTGACGAGGAACGTATTGCATTCAGCGTAGGCGTAGAGATGTCATATCTCGATGAATATGAGCAGCAGGATTTGCTTGAAACGATAGAGCTGGAGGACAAAACGCCCTCGCTATCACAGGCTATCCAAATGAAAAAGCTTTCGCAATCAGGCAGACTTGACAGCGAAACAATCGAGAAGATTATCTCGGAGGACAAACCCAATCAGCGAGAGAAAATCAGCTTTCAATATGACGAGCTGAGTAAATATTTTCCGAAATGCAGTCCGCAGGAAGTTCAACGGCAAATGATGAAGCTGGCACAAGCCGACTATCAGCGCCGTGTCCGAAACAGAAACAGGGAAGCGAGGTGAAAGCTATGGCTGAAAAGGTTTATGAAATGTTTACCGAATATAACGACGTGGTAACGGTCGAGGAGGTTATGGAGATGCTCCATCTCGGCAGAGTAACGGTTTACAATTTGCTGAAAACCGATAAAATCCACACACTGAGAGTCGGCAAAAAATATGTCATACCCAAGAAAAGCGTGATAGATTTTCTTGCCGCATAAGATTATTTGATTTGCACATTTGTTAAATGAGAGCCCGTTGTGTTATTCTTTATACACAGCGGGCTTTTCTTCCAAACGAAAGGTGCGAAAAAATGAATATAGAAATGTTTACCGAATACGATGATGTTGTATCTGTAGAAGATGTCGCTAATATGCTTCACATCAGCAAGGTGACTGTCTACGATTTATTGAAATCAGGCAGGATTTTTACGCTGAGGGTTGGCAAGCGGTACATCATTCCGAAGAAAAGCATAATTGATTTTCTGACGGTCACAACAAGCGGAAAGCGAGGTGAGAGCGTTGGATAAATCAAAAGAGATATTTTCGGAGTACAGCGACATAGTAACCGTTGATGAGGTTATGAAAATGCTGCGCTTAGGCAAGAATACGGTATATAAGCTCTTGAAGGACGACGAGATAATGAATGTCAAGGTCGGAGCAAGATATGTTATTCCGAAACAGAGCGTCATCGAATTTGTATCAACCACAAATCGCAAATATTAAGAAAGGAAGGCTTACATTGGAAGGAAGCTTAATAATAAAAGGCAATTACTACTATGCCAAATTTCGTGTCAACGGCAAACAGAAAATGATTGCCACGAAGATACCCGTTAAGGTTAACAACAAACGCCGTGCAATTGAGAAGATGAAAGAAATCATTGAGAGCTACAAGGATATCAACCTTGAATGCGACGATGTTCTTTTTACCGACTTTCTCGACAAATGGCTGAAAGGTATCAAGGGAATCATAAAGCCCTCTACGTGGGAATCTTACGACAAGACCGTGAGCGGCAAGCTAAAGCCCTATTTTGAGCCAAAGAGATACAAGTTCAAGGATATGAAGCCGGAGGTTTTTACCAAGTATTTTGTGTTTCTCTCTCAACACGGCAAGTCAAACGGCAAGGGCGGTTTAGGATATAAAACGGTCAAGAATATCCGTGGCGTGCTGTCATCGGCGTATGAGTACGCCGTCGAGAACAACTACGTCAAGGAGAATCCAGTGTCGAGAAGTCGTATGCCGTCATTTCCGCACAGCATCAAGAAGGACGTACCCGAGTACAACGCACAGCAAGTCAGGAAGCTCCTGCTTTACGCAAAGGAACACGAGAGCCATATCTACATATTCCTGCTTCTTGCCCTCTATACAGGGCTGAGAAAGGGCGAATTGCTCGCCTTAACGTGGGAGGATATAGACTATGACAAAAAGCTCCTGAACGTCAACAAGAGCAGAACAGGCAGCCGCAAGAACGTGACAATGCAAATCACAACGCCAAAGACAAAGAGCAGTAACCGCAAAATTCCGATAAACGATTTTGTGATCGGAGAGCTGAAAGCCGAAAAGCAAAGGCAAGAAGAATACTCCAAACTGCTTGGCAACGGCTACGACAAAAGCCACAGTTTCATTGTGCGTACTGTTCTCGGAAAACCGTATGTCAATCTCAGCGCAATCAACCGTGTGGTAAACCGTCTGACTGAGAACGCCGGCTTGCCGCATTGTACGATCCACGGCTTTCGTCACTCTGTGGCGAGTATCCTCGACGATAACGGCGTACCGATTCAGGACATCTCCGTTTTGCTCGGACACGAAAGCGTAAACACCACCGAGAGAATTTATATCAACCGTCGAAAGACCGCAAAGGAGACGACGATAAACGCTCTCGACAGCGCCATAAATTTGAACATCGCATAAAGGTGGTATAATTTTTGGTAGAATTAAAAGAGAAAAGGCTTCGGAAATCGCTTTCCGAAGCCAAAAATGAGTGGCAGGGGCAGAAGGACTCGAACCCTCGGCACGCGGTTTTGGAGCGGCTGTTGAAACTCAAAAAAGCTGATAACAAAGCCGTTTTAAAGCCATTCTTGCACCCTCTCCAGAATAACAAAAACATTTTGATGCTTTATTGATGCTATTGGAAAATTCCTGCCAAATTAACTTCCTCGTTGCTACATATAATAACATAATTAAAATTCATTGTAAAGGAATCAAGAGCTCAACATTTGCATCGCTGTAAACAAAGAAAAGAGATGTTTATTTATTATCAATATACTCATGAGGTGAAGGATTGTAATCTCTGTGATGATATTTGTAGTAGCAGACTCTTAAATCGGCTTAGAATAAATAGCGGCAAGAAGTATTTTAAGTTGTGTTCATATTCAGAATGCTCGCAAAAATAACAGATAACAAAATCATTGTGGACATAGCCTGCACTTACTGATATTACCGCACAGTCTCTTAAAATCTTTATCAATACAATCCCAATTAGAATACCATACACTCTTTACTAAAAGCAACGGTTAACGCTTCTTAATATTATTACTTCTGTGTTTACCCACCCATTCATATACATCACCAAATATAATTCAGTTAACCTTGAATACCCCATTAGGAGAGAAATCGGAAAATCCGCTATTGTAGAGCGAAGTCATTTCTAAAGTGTTTTCTTTGTCTTTATCAGGCGTTGAAACTCCTCTAATTAATATTTTTGTAATCAATATTCATAGTTTAATCGAGGGATTTCAAACACAACATTTGATGTGAAGGTCATATCATCCTCGTTGAAACACATATTTATTTCACCATCATATTTTTTTACAACCTTTTGAATGCTTTTTAGTCCTGTTCCGTGTATTGAGCCTGATTTTTTGGACGATGCCATTCGGTTGTTTTTGACGGTTATAATATTCTTTACAGAGTTTGTAAGCTGTATTGACAGATACTTATTTTTGCGGACGAAAGCCGAAAAATCTATAAATCCGTTCTCTGTATTTTGTGCCGCTTCAACTGCGTTTTCAAGAAGATTGTCAAGCAGAGCAGTTATGTCGGGTTCACTCATAAAGCCAAAATCAGCACTTCTGATGTCAATATTCATCTTCACCCCAAGCCTGTCGCACACAGATTTATACCTGTTGACTATAGAATTAACCATAGGATTGTTACAATAATCAACGGATTTGTTTACGCTGAAGTCTTCGATAAAATTATCTATGTACTCGGAAACAGCATCGTCCCCGGATATACTTTTAATTGCATTTAAATGTCTTTTAATGTCGTGCATAACAATTCTTGAGTTTTCATTCTGCTCATTAAGTAAATCGTAATACTCAGCTGCAGATTTTAGTTTCTGCTTTTCATATTCCAATTCCATATTGCGGCTCTGAGTTTTTAGAGTGAATTCATAAACCCAGAACACCGCTATTTTTGAAAAAAGCAACACCACTATGCCAATTAAAAGCAAGGTTAAAAAGACTTGTCCTAATTCATATTCTGCAAGTGAATATAATATTGCATATATAATCAGAGTACTTGATATTGGCAGAAGAAACAGTATAAGCGATGTAGCAGGACTTTCCTTACGACGCTCATTTGATGATACCTTAGACAGTATATACATTGAAGAAAAATAAAGCAGTTTGCTGATGGTTGATTGAAAAATAAGGTTTACCGAATTATCAAGACAGGCGAGTAGTTCAGTCCCGAGTATGGCAGCTGAGAATAACATAACAACAGATTCTGTAGTAACATTAAATACTAAAAGTATACTGCAATGGAATATTGCGGACTTTATTTTTGTCTTGTAGCAAAGACGAAGCAAAAAGAAATTGCAGACAAAAAATGTGAGCATATTTATAACGGTTATATTAAACAGCCTTGCAAAGTACAGAATTGCATAAGTTGCCAGTAATGAGATTATCAGAAACTTTTTACTTGCCTTTCTTTCAAATTTATTTTCAAAATAAAATAGTGATATCAGAATTTCTGCAAGAAAAATAAATGCATAGC
>OOAQ01000292.1_pt1 | contig 42818 bp, 47 predicted proteins | sample 1671051 | NCBI WGS metagenome assembly OOAQ01 (sample SAMN06348117, study PRJEB24527) | human gut metagenome | biome: human gut; feature: ankylosing spondylitis patient; material: feces | host: Homo sapiens | place: China | collected 2015-10
TCACTGCAGACTTCTTAGTGCCCGCTCTTATCGGTCGTCGATAAATTTTTAAAGAACTCAATCAGTTACTGCGTTGTCATCAGTAACGAGGTGCGAATTATGAAGAGGTTTTTTAGGCTTGTCAAACCTCACTCTCGAAAAAAATCAGTGATTTTTGAGCAAAAATATATCTATTCCTTTAAAATCAATGAATTACCAAAATTTAACGAATTGTAATTTAAGGGTTTCTTCTAGTTATGTTTCGACCAATTGATTGGAGAAATTCCCTTTTGAATCAGCCATTCATTTGCTTTTCTGAAATGATCATTCCCGATGAAAGGAATCGGGCCTCTCATTGCCGACAGCGGCGACGGATGATTGCTCTCTAAGATCAAACAATCTTTATTGAATTTTCGGATGAGCTTTTTCTTGTCCTGGGCCGATTTTCCCCAAAGCATAAAAACGACCGGTCTTCCTTCGGACGCCACCTTCGCAATGATTTCGTCCGTTAGCTCTTCCCAGCCCTTTTTACTATGGCTGTTAGCTACTCCCTCTACAACAGTAAGAACTGTGTTGAGAAGAAGAACGCCTTGCTTGGCCCAGCCCTCCAATTCTCCGGTCCTAAATTCTGCTTCCGGATACTCTCTTTTGATTTCCTTAAAGATATTTCTCAGGCTAGGAGGCGGCGGTACATCTCTATTTACGGAGAATGCCAGTCCGTTTGCTTGGTTGAATCCATGATAGGGATCCTGTCCGAGAATAACTACCTTGACCTCTCCCGCTGAAAGAAGCTCTAAAGCTCGGTAAGGTTTCGGCGGGAAGATTTTCAGCCCTTCGGCTTTCTGTTTAGCCAGAAGCTGCTCAATCTTCTTTCCCGCCTCCGAATGCTCGAAATCTGAAAGGACCGGCTTCCAATCTTCTTTGACGCTCTCAAACATGAACCTCCTCCTGCGTCGGAAGGTAAGCTTTCAAATCTGAAAGATGATCGATCATTGCCGCCGTCTCGTCGCGTTTTGCGATTTCATCTAACGGCACACCCTCGCTCCATCCGGTGCGTACAAGTATCGATGGAACCCCTGCCTGCTTTGCAGCAGATGAGTCGTTACCTGAATCGCCGACCATCAGAACTTCTTCCGGCGCCACGCGGAGTTTCTCGCAGGCATAAATAAGCGGATCGGGATACGGCTTGGGTCTTGCGGCACTGTCGCCGCCAACAACTAAATCCACAAGTTCAAGCAATCCCTTTCCGGCAAGCGTATCCAGTGTCATTTGGTACGGCTTGTTCGTTACGATCGCTGTCTTTAACCCCAGATTTTTTACAAACTTGATGGTCTCAATCGTGTCGGGATACAGCACGCCTTTTGAGTAGCGTCCGGCCTCCACATGTCTTGCCATACTTTTTACGGCTAAATTGAACATTTCTTCAGGAAACGGTTCGTCCATAGAATCGGTCATCGCACGCCGAACCAAAACAAACATTCCTTTTCCGATGTATTTGCCGACCTTCTCTTCCGAAAGCGGAGGCTTATCAAAATCGGAGCGCATTTGGTTCACGAGTTCGGTGAGGCCCGGGAGTGTGTTAACAAGGGTGCCGTCCAGATCAAACAGCACCGCTTTCAAGTTCTCAAAACGTTTCATGTTAAAGAGACGCCAACTCAGAGCGCATGTCGTCAATAACAGCTTTGTAGTCCGCTTCATTGAAAATTGCGCTTCCCGCGACAAATGTGTCTGCGCCGGCTGCTGCAATCTCCCTGATATTGGATTTCTTAACGCCGCCGTCCACTTCTAAGAGAACTTTGCGCCCTGAAACCTCTGCATAACTATCAAGCAGAGATCTGCATTCCTGCAGCTTCCCGATCGTAGTCGGAATAAAGGACTGTCCGCCGAACCCGGGGTTGACGCTCATGAGCAGAACCATATCGATGTTGTCGAGCTCGTAATGGAGATACTCCAGCGAAGTTGCAGGATTTAGAGCCAAACCCGCCTTGCAGCCGCAGTCGCGGATCAGTCTCAGCGTCCGATCAACATGACGGCTGGCTTCCGGATGGAACGTAATAATGTTGGCACCTGCTTTCGCAAACAACGGAACGATTTCGTCCACCGGCTCAACCATAAGGTGAACATCAATCGGAGCCTCAGTATAGGGACGAATAGCCTTACATACCATCGGACCGACAGTCAGGTTGGGGACGTAGTGATTGTCCATTACATCAAAATGAATCCAGTCTGCTCCTGCAGCAATTACATCCTGAACCTCTTTCCCGAGATTCGCGAAATCAGCCGAAAGGATAGACGGCGCAATTCTGTATTTTGTCTTTGTCATTGTGACCTCCGTCTTTCAATTTTAAAGACTTGACGCCCGTCCTTGAATGGCAATACGTCTAAAGATGACCGATTTGATTTTGTCCTAGAATCAGGCGTTCGCAGGAGAGAATTTATGACTAAACGCAGCATCGCTTCCCTTGTTTCGGCTTTAATTTGCTTAGCATTGCTTAACGGCTGTTCAAGCAATAAACAAAAACCGCAGGAGATTACGGAGCCGACGGAAGAAAGTGTCCGTTTTGAAATCTCTGCCTTCTCCGACATCCCTTCTTCTGAGCAAGAGGATTGGGCCGCTGCGCTATCCGCTTTCAAGATTTCCTGCCGATCGATTTACCGCAAAGCAGCCTGGGCTGAAGCTTGTTCGAAGGCATCCGGCACAGACCCTCAGAATGCAGAAGCGTTCTTCAAAAATAATTTCACGCCGTGGAAAATCGAAAAACGCACGATCGGCACACAAACCGGAACTGTTTATTCCGTCTCTGACACGGGTCTCATGACCGGCTACTACGAACCTTTGCTGAGTGTCTCGAAGCACCGAACAGAACGCCACACCACGCCGATCCTCTCCACGCCCGACGACTTGATCATTGTTGACCTGGCGGAAGCCTACCCGAAACTTAAAGGTATGCGGTTAAGAGGAAAAATTCAGGGAAGAAGACTTGTTCCGTACGACACGAGAGCAAAAATCGTGGCTCGCAAAGACCTCGACAAGTATTCCATCGCGTGGAGCGACGATCCGGTCGCCGTCTTTTTCCTTCAGATTCAGGGCTCCGGAAGACTCCGGACTGAAGAAGGCGAACTTATTCGCGTCGGTTACGACGATCAAAACGGTCGTCCATACAAAGCAGTAGGATCTTGGCTTGTCGATCAGGGATACCTCAAGCGTCATGAATTGTCCATGCAGAACATAAGGACCTGGGCTCAGAACAACCCGGATAAAGTCGACACCCTGCTCAACCAAAACCAAAGTTTCGTCTTTTTTAAAGAGAAGAAAGGCGGCGATCCGAACGAAGGACCGATCGGAGCCCAAGGTCTTCCTCTGACACCTAAAGCCTCGGTTGCGGTCGACAGAAGATACATTTCGCTGGGAACACCGGTCCTGGTCTCGGTTTCGCAAAGCAATCCGAACCTTAATTTCACAAAACCGGTAGTCGCACAGGACACCGGCGGGGCTATCAAAGGTCCGATCCGTTTTGATTTCTTCTGGGGATTCGGAGATGAAGCGGGCAAAAATGCAGGCAGACAAAAAAGCCAAGCCCGCGCCTGGCTCCTCTTACCGAACGGCATAACGCCGGAAAATTTGTAATACCGCTAAAGTCCGATTAAGCGAAACGGCCGGAAATTCCGGCCGTTTGTGTTCTCAGATTAGAGCTCTTTAGGTTCTTTACCTTCGTCTTCCTTTTCGCCTTCCTGCTCAATCTTGGAGATGAGCTCCATAGCGGTCATAAATCCATAAGGACCTTCACCGTCGGCCAAATAAATTGCCGGAACGGTTTCGATACCCAGTTTTTCTAAGAGCTCCATATTGTCTTCGACAATATTTTTTGCTTCTTCAGTCGCTTTAACTTTCGGGCGGTTCTCATTCATGACCCAGTCAGTCCAAGCCGCAGCCGGATCTTTTTCCGAAAGGATTTCTGCAGCAAGCTTCTCTGAATCTTCACCGAGAACCGGAGCCAAATAAACAAAGACCTCCAGATCATTCAGTTTGTCCATGTTCTCTTCAAAGAAGCGCTTGCACCACGGACAATTCGGGTCGGCAAAAACAGCAATGTGATATTTCTTGACTGCGCCAAGCTTAATCGTGAAAGCCTTTTTCTCAGACCAATTGGTCAACGGAAATTTTTGGGTCACCGGAATCTCTCCCTAATATTGATACTTGAAATATACGAGCCTCAAAGGAAAGACCGAGAAAAACCAACTCATTCCGAGAGTTTATCTTTGGCAAGCAGGTTTTCTAAGTATTCAATGCTGACTGCACCGGGCGCTCTCTGACCGCTCGGAACAAAGACGGTCGGAGTACCTGTCACGCCGAGCTTGCTGCCTAAGGCGATATTGCGCTCAATCGCAGAGACATCACAGTTAGCACTCTTTGCCGGTGCCTGAACGCCGTCAAGCATGCGCGCTCTCCAGGCAGCTCCTTTGTCCTTAGCGCACCAAATATTCTGACTTTCAGCCAGAGAGGAAGGACGAATCACCGGATAAAGGAACGTGTAAATCGTGACGTCCTTCATTTCCTTCAGACTGGCCTCAAGTTTGCGGCAGAAAGAGCAGTTCGGATCGGAGAAAACGGCAATCTGACGAGCGCCTGTGCCGTTCACGATCTTGATCGCGTCTGCAAGCGGAAGCTTGGCAAAATCAATGCGGCTGAGTCGATCTTTCGTTTCTGCCGTAAGGTTTCTTTGTGTTTTCGTTTCAAACAACTGACCGACAATGATGTGATCGGCAGTGGCGTCCGAATACATAATTTCGTTCTGAGCGACAACCTCATAAACACCTTTGACCGGAGTCACTGAAACGGAGTCAACCGGAATTCCGAGCTTCCCTTGAAGTGTTTTTTTCAATGTTTCACAAATTTGTTTTTCGTCCTGGACAGCTGCTGCAGGGGCATTCGTCTCCGACTTATCTGCTGCCGCAGCGATAGGTGCTGCAGGAGCGTTAACGGCGGTTTGAGAAAGGGCGGCAAACGGCACCAATGCTAAGAAAGCCGCACAGAGACGCTTTTTGAAATTCATTCGAGACTCCGGTGTTTGAAACGAGAAAACGGTATTTTATTTCCTTCAATGATCGACACATTATTTCAGTATTACGGACCTTTTGGGGACGATGCGTGCTTTTCCTCAGCACCTCTGCGAGATTTTTCTTTAAAAGTCCTGTATAGTGCTGCTTCTCGATTGAGAGACGGCTAGATAGCTCAGTTGGTAGAGCAACGGATTGAAAATCCGTGTGTCGGTGGTTCGATTCCGCCTCTAGCCACCAGAATTCCTTGAGCCCGACGCCGAAAGTGTCGGGCTCAATTCTTTTTAGAACTCGGGGAGTAGCCTCCTGGGGACTGTCAACAAACTTGGCTAGGCCATGGCAGTTCCGGCGCATGTTAGCGCTTGGCGAGACCGATGGATCTTCGAACGCTTCCGGCGCGCCGAGGATTCATTGCGTTTTTGCCGGATTGGAGAAAATTCATGGAAGCCATCCTCGTTGCCATCGGAGCGGTAGCCCTTGCTGAAATGGGCGACAAAACGCAGCTCCTCGCCTTCCTTCTTGCTTCTCGCTTCAAAAAGCCCACGCCGATTATTCTCGGTATTTTGGTCGCGACGATCTTTAATCACTCCCTTGCCAGCGCACTCGGCGCGTGGATCACGCACGTCTTCAGCCCCGAAGTGATTAAATGGATCATCGTGGGTTCGTTCCTTGCCATGGCGGCATGGATCCTTATCCCGGACAAAGGTGATGACGATGCACTGAAAAACCACTCTATGAGGTTCGGTGTTTTCGGCGTAACCTTTATCACCTTCTTCTTGGCAGAAATGGGTGATAAAACTCAGATTGCAACCGTCGCGCTTACCGTCAAATACGCAGCTCCGGTTCTCGTTGTGATCGGCACTACCATCGGTATGCTGATCGCGGACGTCCCGGCGGTATGGATCGGCGACAAACTTGCCCAGAAAATTCCGGTCAAACTCGTCCGTATTGCCTCCGCAGTCCTGTTTGCTGCGATCGGTATTCTGGCCGCGTTTGAATACACGCCGACCGAGCTCTAATTCCTGCTTGTCTCAAATCAGACCTGCACCTCAACGGCCCCCTGTACGTCGAGTAAACTTTCTCTGTAATACAGATAGGAGCACACGCCTATGTCCGTTCGAAAAATAATCGCAGGGCTTTTGTTTTCGGGAATTTCGCTGCTTGCGCTAAGCGGCTGTGCCGTCGGGCCGGAAAACAACAACCCGACCCAATTAACCTCTCAATGGGTTGATCCGGCAGCCACCTTCGAACAAAAGACCATCACCGGCCTTCTCGTGACCGCCGTCGTTGAGAATCCGACGAACCGCCGGATTTTTGAGGACATCGCATGCAATGTCCTGGCACTGCACGGCATCCCGAGCACACCGAGTTACCGCGCTATTCCCCAGGCCTCGAACCTGACGATCCTGGGAGGCGGCTTAAATTACAGTGCTCTGTTCAGTGCCGCCAAATTGGCTAAGGCGAGCAATGTCTTGGCGATCCACCAGACAGGTACCAAAACTAATGTGATTTACGATCCGGGAATGACATGGGGACCTGATCCTTTCTGGGGTCCCGGGCCTTGGGGCGGTCCATTCGGACCGGATCCGTTCTGGGGCGGCTGGGCCATTCCGCCTTCTATCACTCAGCAAAACATCATCGAGTCCAATACCGAACTCGTCAGTGTTAAAACCGGCGCCGTGTTGTGGACGGGCGCTTTCTCCACGGTAAGCGACCAAGCTCCGATCACTCAGACGCTGCAGGAATATGTCGGAATGGTGCTTCAGGCAATTTTGAACAACGGCTTCCTGATTCCGGTCAGCATGCCGAACTACCAAATTCAGCCCGCAGCTAAATTCAATCCGCAGTCTGCGAACGCGGGCGCCCTTCCTCGTTAAACAGTCTGGCAATTCTGGCGCAGTCTTGAATGTGCTGATTTCCGATCCACTTCAAGGCTGCAAAGGAGAGACCGGCCGCCGCAACCTGGCCGGCGATCGGCACCCACTTGGCCGCTTGTGCGGCCGTCATTTGGATACTCAGCTTTTTAAGAACGGCAAGGACCAAGGACTTTGTAATCAGTTTCCCGGCCCAGGCGCTTCCTGTGACAGTGATCATTTGAAACAGCTGAACCTGCTTGTCCGTCGAAAGATGCTGAATTTGCTGAGGCGTGAGCCCGAATTCCTGATTAATGAAATTGAGGATGGACATCAGCATCGTCACGTCAACCGTTACGTTGATTCCCGGTATCGGAATGGCACTTGCACCCGCAGTCACTAAAGCACGCTGCGTTACAAACTTTTTTGTCCGAGCGATACAGTCAAGGATGGCCTGCTCATCGGGAGGTATTTCCTTCAATTTTGTCTCTGCAGGTAAATCCTTCTGTTTAAAGATGGTCAAAGCCTTCATACTCTCATCCTTGCTCTTGCCTAAGCGACTAAACTTAAGGCATAAATAATGCTCTATTTTTAATATTAATAACTAAGCTGCGCAATGGTCCGACTTATTTTAGTCAGGCCGCCCGATAAGCGGCGCTGTTGGACACACTAGAAAGATGAATCTTTTCGCCCTGGGATTGAACCATAACACTGCTCCTCTCGCTTTGAGAGAGAAGGTTGCTTTTTCTTCTGAAGAGCTGGATACCGCAAACCAAAAGATTCGAGCCATGCTCGGAAATCCTGCCGGTGGCGGCATCAAAGAGGTCGCAATTTTGTCGACCTGTAACCGCACGGAGATTTATTGTGCGGCTGAAGACTCCGAACTTGCTTCCAAAAAACTGAAAGAATTCTTGGCTGAAAGCAAAGGGGTGAAATTCAATGAACTTGAAGAGCACCTCTACGTCTTTTTAAATGACGACGCCGCTCGCCACGCCTTCAGAGTGGCCTCAGGCCTGGATTCGATGGTGCTGGGCGAAACCCAGATCGTCGGCCAGATGAAAAAGGCCGTGAAAACTGCTCAGAAAAACCATGGCCTGGGCGTATTTCTGAACTATCTTTTCCAAAAGACATTTGCGGTCGCCAAAGAAGTCCGTTCTAAAACCGAGATCGGTGCTCACTCCGTATCCTTGGCTGCTGCGGGCGTCCGCGTTGCTTCGAGCATCTTCGGGTCTTTAGAAAACTCCAACATCTTGTTTGTCGGTGCCGGAGAAATGATTGAGCTCTGTGCCGCTCATTTCTGCGCACAGAAACCGAAGAACATTGCCGTCGCAAACCGCACCGTCGCCAGAGCGGCAGCTTTGGCGGAAACGATCGGTGCAAAAGCCGTCGGGCTCGTCGACCTCCCGGAAATTCTTCCGGAATACGACATTCTGATCACTTGTACGGCCAGCACACTTCCTATCATCGGTCTCGGCATGGTTCAAAGTGCACTGAAGCGCCGTAAGCATCGTCCGATTTTCATGATCGACCTTGCCGTCCCCAGAGACATTGAACGCGAAGTGGACGATTTGGACGAAGTTTATGTTTACACCGTGGACGATCTCGGAAAAGTCGTTCAATCGGGTATCCAGGGGCGTAAAGCAGCCGTCGAGCAGGCAGACCGACTCATCGAAACCAAAGTCGATGAATTTAAATGCTGGATGACGACACGCTCCTCCATTCCTCAAATTCTGAGTCTTCAGGAACGAGCTGACGCCCTTCGCATGATGGAGCTTGAAAAAGCCAAAAAGGCCATTCAAAAAGGCGGCGACGCCAACGAAATTTTAGAAGCCATGTCTCACGGCCTCATGAAGAAATTCATTCATGATCCGTTGACAGTATTGCGCAATGATCCCAACCTTTCGCAGGAAGACTACGAAAAGGTTCTTCATTTGCTCGATCGCTTCTATCACTATCACATCCATCATCGCTAGCTGTGCGAAAATTCAGCAATATCTGCCTTCACTTTTGAAGGCTTTTTGTGTTGATATTTCAACTAAAATCGAACGAATTCGTCAAAAAGCACTGACATGAAAGACACAATGCGCTCCAAGCTGACCCAACTGGTCAGACGACTTGAAGAAATCGATCAGAATCTTCAGGACCCCGATGTCACATCCAATATGGACCAATTCCGAGCACTCTCTAAGGAGCGTGCGGAAATTGAACCTGTCGTTTTAAAAGCTAAAGAATACGAGCAGGCTGAAGAAGACCTTGCGGCTGCCGAGGAAATGCTTTCCGATGAAGAGATGAAGGAATTCGCCTCTGAGGAAATCAAAGCGGCCAAGAAGGCAATCGAGCAGATTTCTTCTGAATTAGAAATCCTCCTTCTTCCGAAAGATCCTAACGACGACAAGAACATTTATCTGGAAATCCGCGCCGGCACAGGCGGTGACGAGTCTGCCCTCTTTGCCGGAGATTTGTTCAGAATGTATTCCCGCTATGCCGAACGTCAGAAATGGCAGGTGGAATTTGTCTCTGCCAGCCCTTCCGACTTAGGCGGCTACAAAGAAATCGTCGTGAAAATCGTGGGACAGGGCGCTTATTCCAAACTCAAGTTTGAAAGTGGCGGGCATCGTGTTCAGCGCGTACCGGAAACCGAGTCACAGGGGCGCGTTCACACCTCTGCCTGCACGGTTGCCGTACTTCCGGAAGCCGACGAAATCGGCGATGTCGTCATCGATCCTTCCGAACTCAGAATTGACGTCTACCGCGCCTCCGGCGCCGGCGGTCAGCACATTCAGAAAACAGAGAGTGCTGTCCGTATTACGCACCTTCCTACCGGCATTGTGGTCGAGTGCCAAGACGAGCGGAGCCAGCACAAAAACAAAGAAAGAGCCATGGGCGTTTTGATTTCACGTATCCATGCAGCTCAAGTCGCTGAGGTGCAGGCCAAAGAATCGAGCATGCGTAAATCTCTGATCGGTTCCGGCGACAGAAGCGAGCGTATTCGCACCTATAACTACCCGCAGGGCAGAGTTACCGATCACCGTATCAACCTTACGCTCTACAAACTTGATTCGATCATGGACGGAGATCTCGACTGTCTGATTTCGCCGCTTACGACCGAACATCAAGCCGAGCAGCTGGCTGCCCTTGCCGAAGGAGAATAACCTTGACGACCGTCCGTGAATGGCTGCTCTCCAGCTCACTGGATTCAATTGATAAGAGTTTCATGCTGGAGCAAGTGTGCGGAATGAATAAAGCCGCACAGCTCATTCACGGCGATCGGGTTCTTACTCCGGAAGAAGAAAACAGGCTTAACGACATCGCAAACAAGCGCTCTGAGGGCGTCCCGCTCCCCTACCTTCTCGGTACTCAGGAATTCTTCGGACGCCCTTTTCTTGTCAATCCGTCGGTGCTGATTCCGCGGCCTGATACTGAGTGTCTCGTCGAGTGGCTCATCGAACATCTTCCCAAAAACGGTCTTGTCTGCGACTTGGGCACTGGTTCAGGCTGCATTGCCGCCACCGTAGCCTTAGAACGCCCTGATCTTACTGTGTGGGCATCTGATATCTCGAAAGGTGCCTTGGCGGTGGCCCAAGCCAACTGCAAGGCGCTAGGCGCCGACGTCAAACTTGTTCAAGGTTCCTGGCTGGATCCTTATCCGGCTGAATTATCTTTTGACGCCGTCATCTCTAACCCGCCATACATCGAAGGGGACGACAAACATTTAGACGCCCTTCGTTATGAACCGAGAAGCGCTTTAACCGACGAATCCGACGGTTTAATTGCGTATAGAAGCATTCTTCCGCAAATAAAGAGAAAGGCGCCGGAAGTACAAGTAATCGCTTTTGAACACGGCTGGAATCAAGAAGAAGCCGTTCAGAGCATCTTTGAAGAAAATGGATTTAAAGGGGCTTCGACATTCCGGGATTACGGAAACAACCCTCGCTTCACGGCTTGGCTGAAGGTCTAGTCTAGATATGAAAAAAGCCCCGATTCACGGAGCTTTTTGCGTTCTCCTCAAAACCTCTGACGAGAACAAAAATTTGGTGGTGCCACTGACTGACTTGAACTTCCCCGCCGTTACAGTTTCCCAGAAAATGCGTTTTTAAAATGTACTTACCCGTGTGCTTAAGTATTTTTTATTAGGTTTTCTTCTAGGCAATCTCTGTTGTGATAAATTTTGCACCTAGCTGAGATAGCTTAAAATTTGTATTAAAAATAGTTTTCAATCGGAATTGACCATGGCTGTTCTTAATGATAGAGGTATCCTAAACGCGTTTCGAGACGGGTTAGTATCCATTTCTCCCCTGGATCCAAGCAGGATTCAGCCCGCGAGCATTGATCTCTCATTGGGTGATACTTACAGCCTCCACTCACCAGGTAAGCTTGACTTTTCATCTTTATCGAAGCAGGACCTAAAAAATTTGGAAATCAGTAAAGAGATTCCTAAGGAGGGACTAGTTATTTCTCCGGGAGAGTTTATCGTGTGCCACACCGAGGAGCACCTTAAATTCTCCAAACAAATATTCGGTGTGATTTATAACCGTAGCAGCGTCGTTAGATGGGGCATCGATGCAGCAAAGGCTAACTACATTAATCCTGGATTTGAAGGAAAAATGCCGTTAGTTGTCCATAATTTTGGCACGTCAGCTATCACCTTAAAAAAGGGATTTGTCATCTGCCAACTCCAACTTAATTTCCTGGAAAAAGAAACTTTGCATTCGTACGAACACCGTCATGATCCCAAAGAACTGGCGGAGGAGCTCGTCGGAACTGGGTTAGAGAAGATAAATCTAGATGCAAGAGCCGACGATCCTTTATCAAAATTTTTACACGAAAAAATTTCAGAAATAACCATCAAAGAATAAACAGTATGGATAGACGACTCGCGCATTCAAACATCGTCAAGTTTTTGAAAAACCAAACAAGCCTTAAACGAGATTTGACGATAGCAATAGCTATGAAGCATGCCAGTGGAGGAAATAAAAATCCTTCATTAACTGATGTTCAGAACTATCTTGCAATGCATAATGCGGAGATAAATGAGGAAGCCAACGAGGCCATATCGAGCGTCGCATGGAAGATGCTTCCAGAGAATTATTTCATAGCCCTCGTAAAACGATATGATCTCTGGGCAGTTCTCTTGGTGCCTCCTCTATATCCCCTCTTCGTGTATATTTTCCATCTCTTTGAACAAACACCAAGAGATTGGGAAAGTATCTCTGGTGTTGCTGTAAGTATTGTTTTACTCCTTGTAATTTTAGTGTCTAGCCTTGTGGCCAATATTTTGAGAAATCGTTGATGTAATCAATTTCTTCTCCATTATTTAAAATTGAAAACAAACGGTCTCAAACCGATTCTTTTCCGTCTCAATCACTTCCTTTCTCCTTACCTGAGTTGGATTGCGCACCGTTCAATGATTCGTCTATCGCTGACTGCGCGTTCTGCACATTCTGCAAGAGTTTTTGAAGAGAGCTCAAGTGCGCGTCTAAATCGACCACACTCTCCAAGCTCCCTCTGTAACTTTCGCTGTATCGCGGCGTCTCGCTCGCGCACCCGCAAAGCAGAATCGTTAAGCACACCGATAGATTTTTCCAATTGAGCAATTTCTTTATCCTTTCTGTGTAGCGTTTCAATCTGGTGAGCAAGTATTCGCTCCCGCTCCTGTGTCCACCTCAGTTCAGTTTCCTGCTGGCCGAAGTGATAGCCCAAGACACTCGAAAACATGACGGCGGCAATAATCAAAATTACTCGGATCATTTTCTGAAAAAGAGTTCTAGTTCTGCATAACGGCGGCGACGCAAACCTTTCTCATAGGCCGTCCCAGGATTGCAATACTTCGGCCACCATTCTCTAATGCCGTCCTCGTTCTCAGCATTCACCATTTTGAATAAGGTGTACCGCCTGCATTTCGTGATTCCGAAATTAAATACAAAGCTCATTAAAGCGATGAATTGATTCTCGGTAACAGGTACATGAACTAGAGCGGCCAGCTCTTCTTGTGTATGAACAAGGTCTTTGTCCAGGAGGTCATACGCCTCAGCCCGCGTAATGTGTTCATCAGGGTGGACACCTTTCGTGTGCCCGAACCCAATGGTCCAGACCCCAGCAGGGCATTTGTAAGATTCGAGGGCCGGTCCCCCTTTAGGGCCTTGCTCGAATTCCGATATGAATTGAGTTGCTAACTCAGGCGGATAAAGCAGAATATCCTGTTTTCTCATTTAGCCTCCTTTAAGCCGTGCAACCTCTGAACCTCAGATTTGAGGGTTTCTAGGTCTTGCTGGATTTTTGTGAGCTGTTTGATGGATTCTGAGTTTGATGTCGCTCGGCGGTTTAGCTCATTTATCTGGAGGCGCTGGAGGGCCGTTTCGTTCTCCAGACTGTTAATCCTGTCTTGTTGCGACACGATGGTGTACTGATTCAACTGAGAATTTGTGAGGTAGCCAGCCAGGTAAAACGCGAAAAACAGAATGAGCTTTATCAGCCCTGCAAATACTGAGCGCATGCTAATTGCCATGATTAGCTCCATTGTGAACGGTGAGTTTTAATTTGCCTGTAACGACCCCGTAAAGGGTGTTCATAATTTTCAGGCCGAAGTAAGCAGAAACCCCCGAACACGCTCCAATCCATTCCCAACTAAGTTTGGAGGTGCTGAGGATCAGATAGACAATGAAGCCAGCCGCGCAACTGGATATGAATTCAACGAACCAGCGCGGAAAATTCCAGTCTCGTTCCGCTCGCACGTACGGCATAGCAGAGCCCGATGCCGCGCATATAAGAATTAGCGTGAACACTATTAGGTTTACCGTGCTGGCAAACTCACTGAGGCTGAAATCTGTTTCCATGTCTATTCCTTTTTAGACATGGTAGGAGCGCTCCAGAGTTCAATGCGCACACCTGACGAAAAGCCCCTCGAGTGAGGGGCGGAGCGGTTAGGTGGAAGCAGCTAGCGGATAAAGCCGTAGTTCGACATCCTTAACATGGTTTCCGCCAAGGCTGACATAACTACCCTTTGTAACGGGCATACTAAACTTGCCGCCGCCATTAGCCCACGGAACTAGCGACTGAGCCCCGGGGCCAGCCGCATAGCTGGATTCATTCGTTCCGGTAAATGAGACAACAAGAACGCCGTCGTTAGGCATTACGCCCTGATAGATAGAGCCCCAATCGTCATTAACGTCGGTTCCTGTCATCACTATTGGAGAGGCTCCCCAGGCAGGTTGGGCAAAATGCGCGGCTTCGGTTTTTGTTGTTCGGGTATTCAGTAATAACTGGAGGAGCGACTTCAGCATGACGCACCTCCTACAAGTGAAGTGCTACGTTGCCCCTTCGCTAGGAACGAATTTTGCCTCAAGCGGTTGCTGATCGTCCGTCTCGCAATAGAGACTAACGGTATTCCCCTTCCGAACCGGAGTTGTAATTCTGAGATAACCTTGAGAGTTAACGCAACACGTTCCCAGCTTTCCGGTAATGCCGACATTGACCGATGGCCGGTTTCCGCCGAATGTAATCCATCCATCACTTGGAGGCGTATAAAGCTGAGCCTGAGCGTGGTTAACAAAGAACGTTGTTCCGGGATTTGGGTTTGAGAAAAGACCTTGACTTCCGACCCATTCCTTTTTGCTAGTAAGGAACTTCTCCGCAAAGAGCTGTACCAATGACTTAAGCATAGGCCACCTCCTTGCAGAAGAGCGTTCTTAAGATCTGATACCCCCCCCCGATAGAGGAAGAAAAACGTAAGTAAATACTCTTTAGACTTTTTGCAGTAACCTTCATCGCTTGACCCTTTGCGAGAGGAAAAAGCAGTCGAATGTCTTTATCGGTATTTCCAAACGTTGTAGCTGCTATTTCAGTTGTATCGGAACTTATCTGAAGAAAGCCATCAGTGTTAGTAGTGCGACCTGTCACATACAAATAACCGTCTGCCGGAGCAATACCAATGTGTGCATCACTCCAAGTGGTGCATTCTGTTTTGATAGAAGGAGTGATAACAGTGTTAGACGGACTCGGCATAGCCTGATGTCCTACAGCCTCGGATTCCTGTTTGCTGTAGAACTTGCTCAGCAGGAGGCTCAGAATGTTTTTCAGCATAATGCGCCTCCTGTCTGAAGGTTAGCTAGAACCGACAGCGGGAATAAAGAAGCCGTCTGTTTGTCCTGTGTATGGGCTGATGTAGCAAACGACAACCTCACCCTTTCTGACGGGCACATAACATAAAGCTGAACCATCTCCTGAAGAAAGGGAAGCCACTGAAGCATACAGCGTTGCCGACGTAACTGATTGACTTCCGATTCGAACCCAGCCGTCCGCAGGAGCCGTGTATTCAAGCCCGTTCGTAGCAGTGAAGGCAACTTTTGTAGATGATGGGAGGGATTGATTTCCAACCCAAGACTTTTTGCTTTGCAGAAACTTCTCAGCAAACAATTGGATAAGGCTCTTAAGCATGGCAGAGCCCTCCAAATAAAGAGATTATACCCCCCCCCGATCGTCTTAAGGAATTTGGATAAGGATACAGTTCCGTTTATGAAATACCTTACTTCCATACCTTTTGCCATTGGAACGAAAAGTTTCCCCTGAACATTTTGAATGGGGAAAGAAGAGATGGGCAGGATTTGTCCCCAAAAGTTCATGTTTCCGCCGGGCTCGACCATTGCCGACAAGTATCCATCAGCTGGAGCTGTGTAGGAGCCTTCAGAACCCACTGCCAGAAAAATGTCTATTGCCTCAGCAATATTAACAGGCATAGCGTTATGCCCTGCTTGAGCTGGAGTAGTTCGACTATCCAGCAATCGTTGAATAAGTTGTTTTAGCATTTAAGCTCCTTGCCGAGCCTAAATGCTCGGCGTTGTTAAATTGGACAGAAGTAACAGTAGATGGTTCCCTCTGTTAGCCCATAGTGGTATTGAATCTTCTGTCCCTTCTTAAAGTATTGATAGGCTGAGATGTTGTACCCATTGTCGGGATACCTCACTAAGGTCGGCCAGTCAGAAATTCCTTCTGCCCGTATTCCCACAAAATTGGCCTGAGTGCCATAACACCAGGCTATCCCATCTGCTGGAGTGACGTATTCAAAGTACCCTGTTGCCGTCGATGTTTTGACAACCACCGAACCCGTCAAACAGTCAGATATGCCTAGCTCAGTTGGTCTCTTACCATAGATACTACCCCCCCCCGTTTACAGCCCGTTTAGGAACGAGCTGATTTACAAGCAACTGAATCAACTGTTTAAGCATTGAATCCTCCTCTCATGTTTTGTCTAGCGTCAACTTTCTGCTGTAGCTCGTATGCAAGAGCTGTCGGAAATACGGGCCAGGCCACGAACGGGAAACCTTCGACTTCTGGCAGGTTTCTGAGCGCCTGTCGGTACGTCTCTAGAGAGATTCTGTCGGCGTCCTCAAGGGCCGAACGCTTGGCTCCTGCCGTCCTAGCCACGGTGATATCAGGGAGTTTCACGTAATCGTCTGTGTCCGAGATACGAGCGTTACGCTCGGCTTTAATCTCGTTGCTGTAGCGCTCTTTGCAAAATTCATCTGAGTTTTCCGGAAGGTCTGCCTGTGTGTAGTATTTGCCGTCAGCGCTCTGGTAAAGCTCGTCAGTAATCAACTGAGATTTGACCGCAAACTGCTGACCCGCCTTGAACTTGACTTTGGCTTTACCGATCAAGGGGCGCTCAAGAACTTCAACTTTGAGGTTGTCGGCTTTCAGGTCAGGCGTTGTGAATGTGTAGAGGTCATATCCATATTGGAAACCCTCGGGACGGTTGAGCAGTTCAATCGGAATTTCCTCTTTAATCGTGTCTCCCTTTAGGTACTTCTTATCCACCAGTGCGATAAGCTCGATTGAGCACGGCTCTACCCAAAAGCCTTGGGCGTCCGATAGGCTCGTGATGCGACCGTTGCCCATCTTCACGCCGTACTTCGCCACGGGTTTGGATAACGCCTTGGATAGGTACTGCTGCTTAATCTCTGCAAGAGTTGTCATACTCATTCCCCTAAATACAGATCTACACCTTCAATAGCGCCTCTTTGCCGCAGAACCTCCGCATACTCTTCCATGAGTTCAAACTGCTTTACAAGCATTTCCTTCGGACATTTGGGAGTGAAATTGAGTTCTCCCTTTTCCCATTTGATCAGCAGGTTTTCTAGCGCATCCTTCCGGATTACGAGCTGTTGGTATTCAGCCAACATCCGATCTTTATAGTCATCCGAGCACATCAGCTCGATAGTTTCTCCGATATATGCCATTGTGTTTACTCCTTATGAATTAGATTCGCTTGTTTCTTCAGCTTCGAGCGCGTCGATTTCCGCTTGTGTCGCGCCGTTGTCTAAACAGAGTTGTTTAAGAATAGGGATGAGATAGGCGTCCACTGCTGCGGCAAATGAGGCTGTGACCCATGCAGAAATCGAAGCGGCAAAGCCCGAGGCCCATCCGATATTTGCACGTGCGATTTCTTTCTCATTGTCAGAGAAGGATTGACTGGCTACTCCAACACGTTTATCTAAAGCCTCACCAGTCGCCTTTGCATCAGCAAACCCGCCAGCAAGTTTTAACGACGTGTCCGAAACAGGTTTATTAGTCAGGTTGTTGTAGTTCGTTGTTCCCGCTGGCCCCGTGGGCCCCGCAGGCCCTTGACTGCCCGCTACACCTTGCAAACCGCGGGGGCCGCGGATATTAACTGTGCCTGGGTTGCTAAGGCTTCCGTCATTAGTCCAAGACAAGTCACCATCTGCGCTAACGGCGGGTGTAAACGTCACACCTCGGGGCCCTTGACTTCCCGTGGCGCCCACACTGCCCGCGCTACCTGTATCGCCTTTTCCGCCTTTCGCGCCGAACAAAACCCAGTAACTTGTCTGGGAGCTCGGAATATAGTTGGCTGGCACGTCTTGGACGGCTAAGTAAACATTCCCGTCCGTGTAGCGGACAAAATCAAAGGCAAGATAGGTGGCCGTGGAAACCCAGTCACCTTTCCAGACTGGCCGAACTCGGCCTAAATTTAAAGTAGTCATTCTGTCACCGTAACTGTTAATTCACCGTTCGTATTGATTGAGAAATCTGCTGAAGTGTCCAGGCCGACGTAATCAAGTTTTAAATCTGCTCCGTCAATGCGGAATTGGCCGAAAGCGGTTGCCCACGGACTACTTCCCATCGGACCCTGAGGTCCCGCACTTCCGACGGGTCCAGGACTGCCCTGCAAGCCTCTTTCACCCCTCTCGCCTTTCGGGCCGCGGATATTTACGGGAGCTGGGTTTGTAAGCCCTTTGTTGTTCGTCCAGGAGATTTCACCTTCCGCGCTAACTGCTGGTGTGAATGTTGCGCCTGCACTGCCCTGAGGACCGACACTGCCTGAATCACCCTTCAAACCCTGAGGGCCTGAAATAGTTGTGATGATTCCAGAGAGTTCGCACGTGGAAGTACCAACATTCAAGACCCTAAAGATCTGTCCGTCAGCGTTCATCACGTGGTCGCCAACTTTAATCAGCGTGGCTGGCAAGACTGCTGAGGTGTTGACCGTGCCTCCTGCTGTGGCGGTCGCACAATAGCGATATGAGAAGGCGGCCTGCTTAGCCACCTCTGCAGCCTCGGTGGCCGTGGTAGCGGCGGCCTCAGAATCAAGCTTGAATTGCGCGGCGGCGGTTGCCGAATTGCTTGCAGACTTGGCGGCGTTCTCTGCCACTTCGGTAGAGGCGTCCAGATTATCCTGGGCGGCGCTGGCCACTGCGGCCGCGGCCTTAGCTGTTTCGGCGGCTTCTTGAGCTTGGGCGGCGTATTCGCCTGATTTCGTTGAGTTCGCTAAGAGGATTTCACCGTATTCGTCACCCTCCATGCCAGAAGATGCGGGAGCGACTGCGGCGCGGGAGAGTTTCTCTTTTAACTGCTGGATCTGTGCTTCGGTGCGGTCAAAATTTACATTGATGTCATTCGGATTGAAATCACCTTCCGCGTGCAAATCAAGCTCCTGGGTGTATGCGACATTAGAGAGAATCGTGACCGATTCCCCGTCAGTGAGGAACTCGTCAAAAGTGATGTAGCCGCCGATATTGGCGGTTTGGTCTTCGTCCCAGGTAACGGTGTAGTCCTCGCCTTCCTTGAGCGTTTTGTCCACGCCCGCCTTACTCGTGCGGATTACGAGCACATTGGAGGACGCAAATATCTTGAAGTCAAAATCAACTCGGGAGATACCCAAGCCTGTTACAGGGCCCACCCGTCGCGGAACATCTGGCAGCATGAAAACACCTCATTGTTTAGAAGTATTCTCATGTCAACCAGATTGGTGATGCGCACACCTATCGCCGAGGCTCCGTGCCGATCTCAGGCATTCTGTACGGGAGCATATCGGTTGGTTTACACCAATAACCGACACCCTGATTTTTGCGGATCTTCTGCTCGATCCTTCGATGATAGCCAGGATTCATCATCTCCTGGATCTTATTGAATACAGCGTGATTCAAAAGCTGTTTCGTGTACCAGAGATTCACAACGGGGAGATTCCCTTTCACGATTCGCAAGACGTTGGCGCCTATGTCCTTGTTGTCTTTGTACTTGTCAAAAATGGTGTAGGCGTCCATTGCCGTTGAAAGTACAGGGCCCGCCATATTCATTAAAGCGGGGTGCCCGTACTTGTAATCGTCCATGCCAGAAACAAGGATGTCACCGATAAAGCCCATTCCGCCGCCTGCCGTGAGAGCCCGTTTAAAAATAGCATCAGTTGTAAAGGGATCTTTAACGTCACTGCCATTAATAATGTCCTTAAACATATTAGCTACCCAGGCCACTAATGTTGTTGAGGCAATCAATGTTGAGTAGTACCCGATTCTGCTCCATACGGCAGAAGACATTCCGTTCGACTGAAGTTTGTAGCGATAAAGGCTTCTTGACCTCTGGAGGTGCCGCGTAAACATTGCGATAGGAAAAGATTTGAAAAGGAAGATACTGCGAATAAACTCACCTGCTACTGTGCCACGGGATTTGCCCCAGTTCGTAATGGAGCGCGTCATTAGGTCCGGTTGGAGGGACGCCATAAAGCTATCATCCATGACGAAACTCAAATAAGTGGATACAAGTTTGTCCACTCTAAAACCGTCAATATCGCCATTCTTCGAGGCGGCGTTCTTAATAGAGTTGATCGTCAAGAATTGGGAGCCGTTGAGTTCTTCAGGCGTGCACTTCTGGAGCGCTTTCCACACGTCCTCAGAAACACCAAACTCTTCAAGGCGGTATCTCAGCCAGCCGTCAATATCATTCCAATTATGTTTGGTGGCCTCGGCAAAAGTTGCCATTGTATTGAGCGACTGCGCTCTTCTCACTGCGTCAGTCCACTGCGACAAAAGGGACAATCTCATGGTGAGGTCGGCAAGTTTGCCCGTGATTCCGTTTCCGATATTTCCCTCTACAAACCTGGAGGCCGCTGAGTTGAGTTCATCTCCGATAATGCCTGCCCTGGCCGCGAACCGTTTATCCGATTTGTCAGCAGGATTCAAAGATTTCACCAGGAGCATTGCGCTCCGAGCAAAAGGCATTCTGTTCACTCTGGCCGTGTGGAAATAGGTTGCCACGTCCGTGAACGAGGAAATAAAAGCGGAGCCGAGTTTTCCTGCTACCTGGAGGTTACGAGCGCCTTGACCGATTGAGGCAATAAAGCCGCTTTCTACGACATTGGCAGTCCCAGTAAGATTTGCCCACATTGCGTCTAAAAGAGAGTTGTCGGCTGACTTGATCTTGCCCGTTGAAGAGGTTTGCTGATCGGTGTCAATCTGAGCCATTCTCTTGATTGTATTGAAGGTTCTGGTTGGATTTGGCCCCAACATTTCCATCAGTGCAATATCTCTAGACATTCCTCCGATATGCTCCATCATTGTGCCTAACACGCTTGGATTCGACCCAAAAACATCGTTGTAATCCAAACGGGCCTGAGCATCTTTGAACATCAAAGTTCTGTGTGCTTGCCGAGTATCTGCCCTGCTCGTTCCCCGCTTCGCCTTAACCTTGTTGAGGTTTTCTTTACTTGCTCCGTTTGTTGTAATCGAGCTGTAAATTTCTGCAAGCAGATAGCGCATTTTGTCATCGGGTATTGGCTTTAAATTGTCGTCCAGATATTTAGAACGATCGATCTTGTCCCAAACAAAATCAATCCAAGCATCTCTATTCTGTTTGGAATTGTATTTTTCCAAGGTTACGGTGTCTTTGACTGCCAGGCCCGCTTGTTTGAATTGACCTCCTGCAAGTCTCCTAGCCGCGTTCACGAGCTTGTAGCGGTCATGAGTTTGCGGGAATAGCCAATCTTCCAATTTGCCAATATCGCCTCCAGCGGCATTAAATCTCTGGCGGAGTGATTCCACGGTATCAATCCAGGCTTTGGCAGCAGACTTCGCAACAGGGTTTTTGGTATCTGTTCCGGCAATTTCTTTCACGAGGTCGCTTATGAGTTTTTTGTTCTCGCATAAGCCTAAAAACGTCGGAGAAGTCTTTTCCAGGAAATCGACAAGGCGGGATTTTGCCTCTTGCTCCACACCCACCTTATATTTGTCCACGCGGTTGAGAATGCCTCGGGCCGCTTGGTTTGCGCTGTCCCCATTTGTCCTCATAGATTTGTAAGTCAATCGGTTTTGGTAGATGGCAAAAGCCTGGCGTTTAGCGTTGAGCGCCTTTCGCATTGCATCCTCCTGGATGCGTTGTGCATACTGTTTGGCGGCCTCGCTCACAACCTGCTCCCTAGACATCCCTGGGTGGCTCTCTCTATTTCTGAGGTAATAGCTTTTAACGCTGGCCACAAGCTCTTGACTTTCTGTATAGGTAAGAGGACGACCAAGTACCGCCGAAACTTTCTGTTCACATTCGGGTTTTAATTTGCTGACCATTTCCTTCAATCCTTAAAAAACATCGTCAAAAGCTCCGTTTCTATACATGCACTGCGCGGCTTCGGAAACACTGTTTGCTCGATCTAATTCCTGTTTCTGCTCACTCTCGATTTCTCTCATGTAATCGCCCATGCTCACCTCCCGTCCATCGTCCAAGACAATGAATGCATTGGGATCGTCTATTGCCGAAGTTTCTAAGTTCTGATCTATGAACTTTTCTTCATCTGGGATTCCATAGTGCGGATGGTTTTCACCAGTTTGCTGTTCCGGCTGATTGATTCCGAGCGTCTCCTTGATCTTGGTCTTGCCTTCTTCAGGGATGGGGGCGGCGTCAATCATCTGTTCTGCCGTCTGCTGCAATGTTTTTACAGCCGGATTTGTGGGCTCTTCCGGATTCATGTCAAAGTCAAATGCCGGAGCTTCGGCTTCCCGTTTAGCTCGGATCTGTTCATCGGTGGCAAGAAGTCGATCATAGACGGCTCGCACCTCTGGAGAGATTTCAACCTGCAACTCTTCGGAGGATTTGTAGATCTTCGTCAGCCAGTCCTTAAAAGCCTTGAAAACTTTCTCAAGGGCCGAGCTCGGAGCCTCGCCTTCTCTCAAGTATTGTTCAAAACCTCTTGCAAATTGTTCGTGAGCCGCTCTCTGTTCATCAATGGAAAGGCTTCTCCATTCCTCAAGGTCTTTCACTCCGAACCAGTCCATAAGAGTTTGGACATCCGCCTTGACCTGAGCGGGTGCGTTCTCCTTCATTGCTACGTCTGTAAGAACGTCAAGGAAGTAATGGCCAGATTCGTGAATGAATGTGCTCTCGTTTGCAGACTGCATGAGAGTAATGACGCGCTCTCCAGGCGTGTAAATTCCCCTCAAGGCGCTTTCGCTCTGATACAAGTCCCCAATGGAAGTCTCGTTCTGGTATAAAATAGGCCTAACTGAAGGATTCAGTGTTTTGTCATTGGCCGACGTCTTTGTAACGTCTGCGGACCGCGACAGGTGGGGATTAGACCCGAAGTCCCTTGGCAGGACATTGGGTCCTTTTGTTTTGTCATATCCCAACAGCAAGCCTTTTTCTACCCATTTGTTGATCGAAGTTCTTTCCTTCTCATAAGTGCTCGCAACAAAATTGACTATCTGAAAATCTCCGTCTTTATTTCGAGTGAGATGTATAGGAACAATTATTGGACTATCACCTCGTTTCAGTTCTGTAATAAGAACGATGCCGCCGTCTGTAGCTGATTTAAAAACTGCTATTGGCTGCTGGATTCCAACTAAAAGCCCTTCCAATTCAGACGCCTTAAGACCGTGCTTTCCGTCAATGCCTAATAATTTCTTCCCTTTCGGCAGGAGAACATGAACAAATTGACGTTTTGTTGTGTTTATGCCTTTTCGATCTGATGCACCAAAAATCTGAAGAACCCAGGATGGCCTTCCAAGATTGAATTTATTTGACCCTTTTCCCTGCTCCCAAAGTTTCAATTGTTCATCAAATTCTCTTGAGCGATTAAGAGTATCCAACTTATCTTGAGGAGACATTGAAGCGAAGCCTTCAGGATTTTCAAGATTCTCCCTCCTCTGAACTCTTACCTCATATTCCTGCTCAAGCTCTTTCCTGCTCTTGCCTAGGCGGATTCCCAAAGTTTCAAAGAATGCGTCATGGACTTTGGCGCCCATCTCTGCTACTTTCTTTTCAGCCCCAGCGCCAACCAGTTCTTTAACAAAGCGGGTTACGAAGTCGCTGACATTTTTATCCATGACTTCCGGATCAACTCCTTCTCCAGAAACTTCAACACGTTCTCCATTGTCGATCTGCTCGGCGGCTTTCTTCTCGTCTGCAATTGATCTGTTCACATCTCCTCGTGTTCCCACGGGCTGATCGTTCTGTATAACGTTTGCATGCTGCAACTCCATTGCCGCGTCAACGTCACTCGGCTGGAGAGAATTGATTGCGGCGTCCCTCTTGTCAAACTCAGATTTGACCGTTTCAAACACCTGATCCTTGGTTACTGCCTCAAAGAAACCAGCGCCCCCGCTTTCCTGCTCGGCAACTTCTCTAAACCTAGCAAGAATCTCCTGAAGTCTCTCAGGATTAGCAGATAGGAGAATGTCTCTGAAATAGCGCTGTGCAGGAGTTGCGGATTCCTCCATGAGGGAGCCTGTAAGCTCCTTCTCGTGGCCCTTTCCGTTGATCTTCTTGGCTTCTCTTCGTGTCTCGAATACGTCCGCCACGGCCTCCAGGAGGTCTGGAGAAAAGTCCAACTCTCCTTTAATTTTCTTCAGTCGCACTACTTCAGTTGCCACGCTCTGAAGGACGTTCATGATCTTGCGGTCTTCGGGACTATCAGCAATAAACCTGTTGATGATCCGAGTGTCAGAGAAGGCGGCGGCAAAAATAGCGGGCCTCATTCTGCGTGCAATATTGTCATAAAGAGCATTGCCACTTGAATCAATTAGCCCTTCTTTGTCTGGAGTGCGCTTTACAAACTCGTCCATTGATTTTTGAGTAATTTCACCGTCTTTGGTGAACTCAACTTCTTCTAATCGGACGTTTCGAGCGTCCTGAGCGGCTTGTTCGGCCGGATTTAGTTTGAGCGTACCCGTTCTATTTGAGGCCTCTCCGATACCCTCGACTACATCAGCATCATCCATGACACGCACCAGGATCGGATTCTTCATCTTCTTAATCTGGCGCTTGGAGATTCCGAATTCTTTTGAATCTTTAGTGAGGTCGGCTCTGTACTTCGTGGCCTTGACCTGTCTGTAAGCTCCTTGTAATCCAGCTATGCGGCCATTACCTGCGATAGCTCTGGCACCTGCTACAGTCGGATCTGTGAAACTCGGATTGCTGGAGCCGTCCACTGCATTAGAAGTGAGAACCTCATCGGCGTCCACGACTGCGTAACGCATTGTCATCGGCTCGGAGCTCGGGTCAGCAGACACATCAACTCGTTTACCCCAGAGAATGTTCATGTCATCTGGTACATAGGCAATAATCGGCGCGCCTTGGTCGAGGGAGCGGCTCTCTCTCAGAAGATTGAAGTTCGGAGCGGCCGCGATTTTCTCCATCTGGAGGCGGCTTTCCTTAGACGAGCGGTCACGGTTTTGAATAGAATCCAGCACGCCTTTATTCATGTTCGTGGCGGGTGCTGCTTGACCTTCAGGTGTCTGAGGTATGCTCGGTTGAGCAGCGGCCTCTGCCGCTTCATAACGGGCCTGAGCACGGTTTGCACGGGCGCCCAAAGCACCAAAAGCAATACCCATGCCCGCCGATACTCCGAGGTTTGCAAGATCAAACGGGTCATACTCCTGAGCCTGTTTGGAATAGTTGGCGTTATCCAATACAAATTTAATGGAGGCCTGTTCGCTGATGTCGGTTATCGGGTTGACTGCGCCACCGAAAAGCATTGACTTCACATAACTCGTCCCCACGGCTCCAGGCAGTGCCATTCCCACTGCATTGACTGTACCTGTGATCGCGCCTGCGGTTCTTGCTGTTGAGGCGTCCACGCCTTTATCTCGAAGTTTGCCAGCTTCGTAAAGACCGAGGTCAGCACCGAAAAGCGGAGCGGCCAAAATTCCGCTTCCACCTGTGGCTACCGTGTATCCGATAGCCTTGGCCAGGGATCCCGTTAAGCCGTGGATCATCATTGCCGCCTGTCCTGTTGTCTCAGGGTTAGGCGTGTAATCGTTCTGAGCCTTGAGGCGTGCAAACTTTGCATCCTGTCTCAGTCTGTCGGCTACCTGCTCCTTCTGTTCCTGGGTCGGCTTGAAGTCTGAGAATGCATCCTCGTTGTTGTCCAGGTCGTAATTAACCTCCACGCGGTCGGCCATTAGCTCATTTACGCCTGAAAGAGATTGATAGAACGAGAACGGGAGCGATTTTTCCAGCGCCTCTCCTGTGCCTTGAAAAGCTGAGGGCTTAGTCTGCTCCATATCCTTCGCAACACTAAAACCTCTCAGGGCCTCGGGCTGAGTTTGAACTGTTTCACCAAAAGCGTTTAGCCAATTCATTTTTTTGTTCTCCGAGAAATATAGGTATTGAGGTCGATAACGAGCGGCTGTCCGTTTTCGTCTCTTACGTAATTGAGGCCGTTGACTACCTGATAAACACCGTCATCAATCGACTGCAAAGGAGCGTTGGAGATTAGGTTCTCTAACTGCTGAGGGCTGAGTTTCTGTCCGGCATAAAAGTAGGATTTCTTAGACTTGGCTAAGTCCTTTCCAGCGTCACTCAGTAAGTCTTCAAAACTTCCGCTTCTTCTAAATGTCCATGTATTTTTCTGAGCCTTGTCAATCTGTGTAGGCAGAAAAATCTTCTTTCCGTTGTGTTCATATACGCGGCCAAAAACATTTGCCGCTGCATCTTCAATCTTCGTTGTGCCAGTCTGACTCGCAAAACAATATTCATTCATGGCTGCACTAAGCATCGCCTCGTAAGCAGGGCTTCCATCCGGGACAGCCAAAACGCCGGAGAGGAGATTTCTCATCTCAGTCTCTTGTTTCCAGGCATCAGTGAGTTTGTTCTTCTTAATGAAATCTCCCTTGATCTGCCTGAGGGCTCCGTTAGTTTCTTTGCCGTTAGGAGTAGAGGCCACTCCCAAAGCGATTGCTAAGGTCTGATTCTTGTTGCCGATTTGTTCGGAGAAAATTCTTAGCGGCTCCGAAGTTGTTGCGGTCGAATCGGTCATGCGGTCGGCCATTCTGTTTAGAAAGTCGGCCTGGTGAACGGCGTCCATGCCCTGCATGAAGTTGAGGAAACCTGATATTTCAGCCTTACTGAATAACGCCCTGGGCGTGCCAAAACGCTCGGCCACCTGATCCATGCTGTCGATTCGTTTTTGAATCTGTAGCAGCGCTCCGTCCTGGCTGGTCCAGTCGGTGATCGGCTGTAAGCCTAAGTCAGGCATTCCAGAGAAGGCAAACTGCACAGGATCCTCTGCGCGTTCTTTGCGGATCTGCGTGTAGGCCTTATTCCAGGTTTCTAAGTCTTTCATCCTGGCGGCGTAATTAGGATCGTCCTTGCTCGGCGTCATCTGGCGTGCCGTTGCCTCAATCTCAGCGTTGCTGAGTGTCGGCATTAGGAAGAGATTGGCGTTGAGCTTGGCTTCCTGCTGTGCGTTCTGGAATTGCCTCAGCCCCTCTTCTTGGCCGTAAGTCTGAATAAAAGCTCCTACATCGGGGAGCTGGCTCATGTCGCCTGTGCTCCTGGCTACAGCCAGCGCATTATTCAAAGTAGTCTTGAATTGGGAGCGCAGGTTAGCCGTTGACTGAAAAGTCTGCGCCTTGGTGTGTTGCATGATCCAGAGTTTCTCAGGCTCATTCAGAGAATCAATGACCTCAATCCCCGTCTTCACGTTCGGGTTGAAAACGAGGTCGGCAGCCGTAAGTCTCGGCTCAGCCTGATCCTCTGCTGTCTGTTGTGCAGGAGTGACGTTGCCGAGCGCTCTCTGAACACCTTCATTGATCGTTTCTTCAGAGTACGGGACATCGCCGATCTCCTGCCTCATCATGGCCGTGAGCAACTTCTTCAGCACCTCAGGATTTTTCGTGTCGAGCTTTTCATCAGGCTGGTAGCCAGTGCCCTTGCATACGTTGGCTATGTAGTCATCAGTTGGATTCTCTGAGGCAGGAGCGTATCTGCTCACAATGTCTCTAACCGTGTTGATCCCGTACTTCGTGCCGTAATTCTTGATAACGGTAGCAGCGGCCCTAATGCCGTCCATAGGAGTTGAGAAGATCACATATCCGTTGTCACTTTGGCCGATTGAGCCGCGCCATTTGTCGCTGGAGGCTCGGACATTGAGCGGGTTGCATCCTTTGTATCCTGAAGTATTGAGAACCTTGTCTGAGACTTTCGGAGCCTGGCCTAGTCCGGCCTGTGCTCGGGATTGTCTCAGAACGTTCTCGTTTGTGTTGTCGCCTGTAGTACGTGCAACTGCTCCAGGTGTTAAGGCCAGGGCCGTTGCTCCTCCGTAACGTTGAGAGAGTTCTACGAGCTGGGGAGCGGCTCGGTGGAATAACATCTGATAGGTGCGGCGGCCTACGTCCGTGGACATTTCCCTTGAGCCGTCCGTCTGAAAATGCCTCAAGGCGCCGATAGGATCGCTCAATGCCATATTGCTATAGGCTGAGGCATAAGCAAGAGACTTATAGGCGTTCTTCTGACGTTTCAGTGTTTCATCGTCCCAGCCCTGCATCCTGCCCTGATACTCGATCTCGTTCATCAGGCTAGCCATTGTGCGTTGACCGTCAGGAGAGAATCCGCCTAAGGCAAACTCCTCTACAAGGTTGTCTGCATGGTCTTTAGAGGTCTGGGCCCGCCAGCGGATGTTCTGCTCGTTGCGATAGACGACCGTCTTCTGTCTTACAGAGTTGAGGCGCTGCAATGCGTTGGACTTAAAAGCCTCTTTGACATCAGGGTCATCAATCTGGCTCAAGTGTTTGTCATAAATAGACTGAAGATCAGATTGCGCCTGATCCCACGACGTCACGGCGTTCTTGCCTTGCTGAGAGAAATAGCCCTTCTCTGGGTCGTACAGCGTTGTCTGTACTTCCTTGTTGTAAGCGTCCAGCTGTTCATCAGCCCGCGCTTTCACAACGGTGTCACGGTGATAGGCCTCAATTTTGACAGCGCTATCTGCAATCTGTGACCACGGCTGTAAGGCCCTGTTCATGACATTCTCATAGTCGAAACTCGGGCGGACGTTATCAACGGGAGCGCCGAAACCTCTTCCACTTTCGACTACTCCAGGCACATTATTTTCATACTTAGGGACGATTGGCATTTTTTATCCTCTGTAGTTCAGAGAGAAGATGTTTTTAGTTCTCGGATAGAGCTGTGTCGTTTTGACTGTCTGGCCTAAAAGGAGATTGGGCTGTGCTCCTGATATGGCGTCAATCCTGTTCATGTTGGGCTGGGCGCCTGAGATTGCGTCAATCTTGATTCCCGGGTCGGCTCCCGATACGGCGTCAACTTTGATTGGATCATCGGGTTTAGATGGCTCGGCGGTTTCAGTTTTAGCGGCCATATCCATCAATTTTCCGTATGCGAAGGCCATACCCATGTTCCCTGCACCGATTAAGAGAGAATCGGTGAATGCTCGGGAGGCGCTCTTCTTATTGGCTAGGCTCATGAGTGCTTGGTTACGGTAGTCAGTCTCTTTTGCACGGTATCCCCATGCCTCGGTTTTGGCGTTAGATTCAAGCCTGTTGAGGTTGATCTTTTTCACAATGTCCGTGCTGGCCAATTGTTCTGCAGCTGATCCGACCCCGATTGCCACGCCATTAGCGGCTAATGAGACTTTCTGCCGCGCCTTCATTTGAGCGGCTTGCATTGTCTCTCGCTGATACTCACCCTCAGCCGCGAACAATCTCTGCTGATAATGCAGATTCATTGTGTCCGCGTTGATCTTGGCTATGTCTGCCTGAGCCTGTGCAATAGCATTGTTGTACTTCGTGATGCTCTTCGCACCGAAGGCATTAAACAGGGTTGAAACACCTGTAGAAATGAGGCCCAAAGTGCCAAAAGAAAAACCTGATCTGGCCATAAAAAATCCCCCAACTCAGCATAGATATTGGAGGATTCCTAGAGCGTGATGCGCACTACACCACGTCGCAGGTCACGGTAATACTGGAGATTTTCAGCGGGAGCGGGGCGCTCTGACGAATACACACTTGACCGTCATCTGTCCATGAAGCGGCGATATCTACTTCAAACTCTCCGTTCCTCTTCTTCGGCGGGGTACCAGGTGTTTCCCGTCCGCGTGTCGGCTGCTGATAGAGGTCGTCGAAACTCGAGCCAGCCAGAATGCTCGCTGAATCAATCATTCTCACTGCCACTCCGCTGATGTTCTTCCTGTGGTTACTACCGAAAGAAAGATCCTGAAGCTGTAATGCAAGAGGTAGGGTCTGAATATCGGAGTTATAAGGCAAACCAATATGAACCTTGGACGCCGCTCTTCTCAGCGTGATCTTGCCGTTCTGCACTACTTGATCCGGCACACAATACCCGTCAGCCAGGATGGAAACCTTCATCCCATTCAGCCAGCTAATGCCAGATATTTCGGTCTTGGCTGGGCCTGAGTAGGTGCCCGCACAATCCATGAAGAGATAATCTTCATCTTTGTCAATGATGTACTCGTTCATGCGCTCAACAAACCTTACGGTGTTGTCTCCGATCTTGCGCTTGGTCACGACATAAAGAATGTCCTCATTGCTCTCTGGCACCACTGCACACGATTCAAAATCGCCCTGGGTCTCGTGCTGTGCAAAAGCTCCGACTTGTTGTTCTGGCACGTATGTGAAGGAGATTAGTTTGCCTATGTCGTTCACGCACCAGAATATGCTGTAGGGAGCCTTGGCGTATGCAATATCGACAACTTCGTGATGATCGAAGAGGTGGGCCGCTCTCAAACACACATCGGAGGTAATATAGCCGCCCGCCTGATAGCTGTAGCCGAGTTCTCTCAGGTGTCCGCCTCGAGCCGAGGCAAAGATCATCGTGTTGTTAATAAGGACCGGTTTTGTCTGGCTGGAGCCGACATAAGACTGAGGCCGCACACTCATAGATTCAGGCGTGATCGCGTCTGAGTTCACTGGGCTCACTCTCCATTCCCCGCTTGCGGTCAGCATAAGGAGCTGAGACAAGGGGACGATATGGCGGATTCGGTTTGAATCCTGGCTCGCTACCCTAACCTTGATGCGGTCGGTGGATTGGGACGGGAGGGAATAGCCCATATCTGTTTCAGTGCCCGTCTTCGTTGCCCAAATATATTGCGGTCTCATGCGACTGCCAGCGAACCATCTGCGCTGTTCAAAGTAAGAAACACATCCTGGATAGTCGCCAGCATTCGCAACAGTCAGAGAGATTTGAGCGCCTGAGCCATAGTTTGAAATAAGTGTCGCGGTCGGGTTGGAATAGCCCGCTCCAGCGTTCTTGATTAGGACGTTAGTAAGTTTGCCGCCTGAAATTACGGGCTCCAACACGGCCCCGTTTCCCGTTGTGTCGTTCACTCGGATTGAAGTCTCTAGGAACCCAGCGCTCTTTGCAGAAATAACAAATTCGCCCGTGTAGCGCTTAAATTCAAACTTATAGTTCAGCGCTTTTCGGCTCCATGTCCATGTCGGCCAGGTGGTGATAGTCACTCTGCAAAGCGGCCGCTTATAACCGGACCCTGCGCTCGTGACCTGGATCCCTTTAATTGGGCGGAAACCATATAAACAGAAATTAAGATTCCCTGTCGGCTTGGTGAGCTTGATCCATTCTGAGGCAGAAGAGAATATGGCCTTGGCAGTCGCTCCGACACCTGATCCTTCGGCGTCATAAATCTCCACGCTGGCCGAGAAGAGAGAAATCATCTCGTCATTAGGGACAAGGCCTACACCATCGCCATAGAAGTTCAATGCCCAGCCGTCATCACTTTGCCACGCAGAACAGTTTCCAGGTGCTACAGGTCCATAGAAGTTTCTGCCCGATCCCTCGACTACCCATGTCTGTGTCTCTAGCAGGTCGATCCCCGTAATTTCTCCGTTCGGACCGACATATCCAGAACCTTGAGCGGTTACGGTTGCCCCAGTAATGCCGCCGCTTGTGAGGAATACATCATCATAGATTGGCGGCGTGATAGAGCTGTCAGGCGCGATATTATCGTCATCAATCGAGTTGGAACGGGTCTCACCTATGTAGCCATAAATACCGCCTTTATCCCTGTACACGCGGTAATGATCAGCACCTGCAACAGTGTTCCATGTGATGGTGTTATAAGCGCCATCACCGTACGGGTTACAAATAACCGAGGCCGCTGCACTTGCTTTGGATTCCTCCGTGTTGTCCACATTGCACGAGGTCACAACATACTTCCGGACATACCCGTCTTTGTATGTCGCTGAGCCCAGAATGTGCTGTGTAGCCGTTACTCCAGTGGGAGGTGTAAGGGACGTATTGAAAGTGATGTCCACAAGTCGCCAGTCCAGCGCGCCATAACGCCTCAATTCTCTCGGAGGATGGGAGCAGTGCACCAGCGTGATGATGTCCACGCTCTGGGCATAGTCAATATCAAAGAGTTCGGATTCCTCATAATCAGTCGTCACCTCATACGGGACATTGCCGTTCATCAGTGTTGAGCCGTTGGTATGAAATCGGACGTAATGATGCCCAAACTCTAAGATCATCGTTTGGGTTGCTGAGAACGTGAACGGGATCAGGCGGCATTTCCTGTCGGGATACTTCGTTTCCCGCACCATTGAGAAACCGGGCCTCCTCACTACAGGGCCTTGAGGTTCAACAATCATATTGCGGCACTTGGCCAGCCCTGCAGAATATGAAGGATCCGTGATCCTGGAGTACATCGAAGGAGAAATCTCACCTCCTCCGATACTCTGCTTATAGATTTTCAATGACATTTAAATACTCCGTGCAGCCAGGTGGGGCGCCAAATATTCGTGCTTGACCCTGATAGAGTTTCGAGAATCCTGAAACTTCGCAGTCTCCAGTGCTTGAGCGGCCATTTGGATCATCTGCTGCGCCATAGAAGTTTTCATCAGTGGACCTGCCAGATAACTAGCAAGCTGGAGAACAAGGGCCTGAATGAAATACTGCGGCATGATTGACACGTTCTGGACGCTGGCCACGTATCGAAGCATGGGAGAGGAAGAATCGGTTAGGAGAATGTATGAGCCTGTTTCCGAAAGCGTTTCGATTTCAAAATCAATTCCGGCCTCGTCCACCTGTGAGCTTTTCTCATAGACCTTAACTGTGCGCAAATAATCTGAGGGAACTTGGTAGCCGTGCGCCCACTGATACAAGTCGGCGTCATATTTTTTGTATTCAGGCAGTCTCACGCGCCTGATCGCAAAAGCCCAGTTGTGAGCCTCCAGTAAGTAACGGAGCGCCTGAGGATAGTATTCAGCACAAGCCTCGGCGTTCGGATTCCCTTCAGGTGGTTTGATCCGTGTGATCGTACCCTTTTGCCCTAAGTAGCTCAGAGCGGCATTGCAAATTGACACTTCATTCATATTAAAAAAGGGAGGTTTTTAAGCCTCCCTCCTCCTCGTGCAACTAGAGAATTAACTAACTTCCGCTGGCCGCTGTTTCGGCGGGGAATTCAACTCCCTGCGTGCGGAGCGGGGAACCCAGCTGAACGTCATTGCCAATAAAGGCGGTGATAGTTCCGGCGGTAACTGATGTCGGCGTGGAAACCAACTTCAGATAACGCTTATGAATCGGCGGCAGAGCAATAAGCAAGGGCTGTTTCAGGTCTGTGGCCGTTAGCGCTTTCGTGGTCATGACATCCGTGTAGGTAGACTTGTCCGCGGATTCCTGCAGCTTGAATGTGATGGACGTACCAGCAATTGCTGTCGGCGTCAAAATGCAGAGCACCATTCCATGAGCGTTCAAGTAAGGAGAGGTCTGATCCGAAACAAAATCGAGCACATTAGACGTGATCGCGGTTTTGGCCTCTGCCTTTTCACAAAACATCATCTTTTGGTCAATGATCATTTTTATCCCCTTGATTAAGAAACTGTGATCTTGGACTCAGTGGACGGCAAAACGTCGGTGCCGTACTGATAGATCGGGATACCGCCAAAGGAGAGCATTGATTCACGCTGACCAAAAGTCTTGTACTCAAGTGTGTATTTGGTCTTTTCAAGCAACTGGAGGTCATAGATCAAGCCCACCTGATCAGTACAGTAAATACCGACATTGGAGAAGTCGGAGGTCTTCAAGCGGTGACGTGCCTCAATAAACTTCTTGAGCAGGTCTGTTGCGCCCTTGTCAGTCGTGAATTTGGTCGGATCAACGTTAGCAATACGCACAATCTTTTCAGGATTACCAGCGAAAACGCCGAGGTCATATCCGAATTCAGTGACGTATGCGGGATACATTTTGCCGTTTTTGTCAGGAACATAGACAGGCTCCTTGATCGCTTCCATGGATACGCCGGCGGCTCCGCCATACTGCGGGAAGAAACACGTCATCTCCTCCGGATCCCAATTGACGAAATAAATGGATGTCAGATTTGAACCAGTGCCGCCACCGTCAATGATGGAATCCTTCCAAACGCCATTGTCACGATCAGGAAGAACGATATTTGCCAAACCCATGCAATCACGCGGGTCTGTTGTAGGGTTGCCCTGGAATACTCGTTTAACCATGCCACGGGTTAAGCCGCGAATGAACATCTGATCGGTTCGCATGCGGTATGCGTTGCGTTCTTTATCCGGCATTTTTTCAAGCATGAGCTTGGCGATAACCGAGCGGTCACGAGCCACACAGGACGGATAACGAACTGCACGGCCGGCCGCGTTGGAGGCGCTCCAGCCTTCGTTGATTCCGACAAGCTGACCTTCAGGATACTTTTCTCCGATGAGGCCTTTCTTGCCCTGGCCATCATTACCACGCACCATAGTGGCACGATCGAAGAACGGCTGATAATCCCGAATGGTCTGAATCATCATGTTGATCTGAGTGTTGCCTTCGGGTACGAGAGCCTGCCATTCAGCAAGCGTAACAGGGGTCATTCCAGTGAATGCGTCTGCCATTTTTAACTCCTTTATTTACCGTAAATATCGTCTGGAGTGAGAGTTCTGTTAGAAGTGCCTCTAACCGTCTTGTCCTCTCTCATGCTGTCGCCAAAATGTTTGAGGATCTTGATCAGGCCCGGATGATTACCGGCAATGGTCGCCAGTTCGTAAACATCCGGATCAGTAAACTCTCCTTCGGGTGTCTGAAACTCTCTCAGGGCTCGCTGAGCTGAAAAAATCGTGTTCTTCCAGTTGTCGCCGCCAATCACTGCGTCATGGAGTGACTTGTCTTTCCATGTTGCATTGGTCTGTTTCAGCACTTCAATCTGTCGCTCTGCCAATTTCGGCGCCAGCTTGTCAATGACTTCCTGGGCCTTGGCTTGAGGCAGATTCAGAGACTTAGCGACTTCTGAAAAAGTTTTGACGACTTCTGCGTCTAAGGTTGTACCTTCAGGCGCTTTGAAGTCCTCGTACTTCTCCGGAGCTCCGCCAGTCTCGTCCGCCTTTTCTTCCTTCTTCTCTCCTTTGTTCTCTTCGGTCTTTCCTTCCTCCTGAGACTGCTGTCCCTCTTGAGGAGTTGCCTTGGAGATTTCATCAATCAGCGTGGATTCTCCCTGCTGACCCTGAGAATCAGGATTAGGCGTGCCGTTGGTTGTAGCCTCGCTTGTCTGATTTTCGGCTGCTGTACCTTCGCTCATTTCGTTTCCTTAGGTCTCAATTCGCCGATCTTTTCAGGGGCGTACTTGAGAACGTTGTTAAAAACCTGTTGTGCAAATTCCCGTTTCCCTTCCTTGCGAGCCATGTTCAAAGCATTCGTATCGAATGCCGAGGAGAAGAAACCGCTGTCATCAAAAATTCGTTTCAGCACTGTCATTCCGTCTCTTGTGTTCAGGACATTGATCAGAGCCTCTTGGAAGTCAGCTTCCTTTCGGAATGCCTCGAGATTCTTTTCTTCGTCCTTTTCTCGCTGGAAGTTATCAAACGGGTCTCTTGTAACTTTGCTCATTGTCAATCCTTGTGATTTTTTGATGCGCACACCCTATTGCATTCCCTCGGCCGCCATGTCTTGCATGCCCTGGACAGCTTGGCCAGCCAGTGTTTCCGGGCCCGCTGGCACTTTTCCGAGCTTGGATAGCATGTCAGCGCTCTGAGCCATTTGCTGTTGCTGCTGAGCCTGCTGTTGCTGCTGTGCTCTCTGCTGGCGGATTGCGGCCACCTCGTCAGAAGAACGGAGGATTTCAGGCGAAACACCGCGCTTGTCGGAAACAATCTGGGCGTACTTGTCCAGATCGAAGTTGTCGAGGAAGTCGGGCTGATACTGAGCAATTTGGAGCGCCTCCTGAATGGCCTGTTGGTCGGTGCGTGACTGTACCTCCTTCTGGCTACGGCTCAAAATTGAGGTGTACTCGACATTTAAATCCGTACCCTGAATCTCTTCCGGAGCAGGCGGGATCAATCCTTCTTCATTCAGGATGTCGAAAGTACGATCAATGAGCGGTCGCAAAACCTCATTATTGAATCTGGAGAGAACGGGCCCGAGCATCAGCAGCTTCTCTTCATGCAGTTCTGCCACAGCAGTGGCGGTCATCTGATTGAGTGCAGACTGATTGCTGAGCATGAGGAACATGTCCACATTGAATCCGGCTCGGATTCTGTTTTGTACTTCCAGAGTGTCCTGCCTCAGGTCATTGAGGTTAATGGCTACATTCCATAACTGTTCAGCGGGCTTCCTGCCAGTGGCTCCGTTGATAAAGGATTGACCGCCCGGATCCATATCTATGTCTGAATCCTTGGCTTCGGACGGCAGACCGATAGGCGGATTCACCATGTAATCAATGGCGTTCCCTTTTTGTTTCTGCTCATGCTGGAGCTGTTTGACATCTCCCAGAACGACCATGCCAGGAGATTCACAACTGTAGGTTTCCGTGCTGATCGCTCCCCAGCGTCCGACCACGGCAGGAAACATTCGGTATCCGGATTCTCGGAGAATCGGCTTCTGATCGTCTCCTGCATCCTTCAGCAGATAGACGGATCGCCACGGCATGTCCTTGTTGGATTTGGAGCGGAGATTGCGTTTTTCTCTCGGCTCAATAGCGTGAATGATCGTATAGAGCTTGTCCTTCTGGCCGCCTTGATAAGTTTGGTAGAGAGAATATGGCAACGCGTCTTCACCAAACTTCTGAACGATCTGCCTCAGCGATAACGAAAACTCGCGGTAGATAGTATCCGGAGTTCCCTTGCTGTCGCACGATATGCAGTATTCGCCAGCAGTCAGGGGAATACAGTTAAACCCTTTCTCCTCATCCTCTTCAATGATGATGGCCAGAATTCCAAATAAGCCAGCCTCAAGCCACGCATGATGCAGAGCCTGATAGAGATTGGTCTTGGCGTATGTCATGTAAAGGATCTGCGAGACATCCGAGAGCCAGCGCCTTACCTGGACAGATTCATCTAAATCCGGGCTTCCCGTAGTCAGATAAAACCACTGCTGAGAAGGATCGGTCATGCCGCTCATTAGGCCCTTGGCCAAAATATCCGAAGCCCTGAGCGCGGTGTTGTCATAAATGTTATTCCAGCGGGTTTTTGCCTCATTCTGCGTTGTCGGATTGAGGAACTTACCGTTAGCAGGCCGCAGGAATTTAGAAATTTCTATCCATTGGTGGAGATAAGGATCGCGCTCTTTAATAAGGCTTATCCATCGGTTCAAAACTTCCTGCCGAACTTCTTTCATGTCATCACCCTAATGCAGATTTTTTGCCCAGCGTCATGTCGTTTTGATCCACACCGCCGGCGCCAGTCAGCATTGTTTGACCGCCTGATAACAGGTCGTTGGTGTTGTCGCCGAGGATCTTGGATAGATCAGCAGTCTTCTGGTTCTGCATACGCATTTGCTCACGCTGTTGTTCAGCTTGTTTCTCAGCGTTGCGTTTGGCCTCTTCGGTCGCGTCCTTCTGAGCTGATGCCGTTCGGCGTGCGGCTCGGCTCTGTGTGTGAGAAGACAAGGCCGCAGATCCGGCCATTAAAAGGCCCATGCCCAGCATTTCCATACCCATGATTTAATCCTCCAAAGACTTGTAATAAGTAACGTCCGAGCGCGTGAACAATCGGTCGAAAAGCTGTTCAGTGCGGCTCCCAGCAGGTGCGGAAAATCGAATACCTGAGGCACCAAACTCCCGAGCCATTTTTATTGCGTGTCTCAGGAATTGCAGGCCGTGTCCTCGGTGCTCTGGCTCAAGGTAAAGCGTGTCCACATTGGCCACGTCTTTAGAGTTGTGTAAGGAAGGACACATGACGATTGCCATAATCCCTACTAGCTGACCCTCGCTCACGGCTCGAGCGCAAAAAAGCAAACCGTTCCTAGCCAAGAACGAGTATTTGTCCTTGTCCACAATGCCCTTGAGGTTGATGTGTCCGGCCTCCTGTCTGTAGTGCAGGCACACATCCTCATACCGAGGGTCATTGAATAGGTCTGAGAGCGTACAGGTTTCGATTTTCATCATGTCCCGATTGTCGAGCCTGACACGAGACTGATGCGCACACCTCAGGAGGCGTAAGGATCCCTGATGGTTTTGGAGCGGTTATGCCGCTGATGGCGCCAGCTATCGTCCTCTATGTACTCTTGAATGGGAATAGCGAAACACAATGCCAGGGCGTCCGCGGTGTCTGGAGAGTTCATGCCGCGGCGTTTCATTGAATCTTTGGATTCGAGCAATAACCGGCCCTTCTGGTCGATCAGTTTCTCAGGTATGCAAAGATCCTCGGCCAACTCCTCACTCTTAAAGATCACTCCGTCATCGCGGATAAAGTCTCTCATCTTGTCCCACATCTCGGCTCTTTTGTTTGCCCAGCGTTGCGGGTTCGTGCTCTGGCTCGCACTGATGACCTTGTTCAAGTGCTGTACTTTATCTTTCAGCCAGTCGTAAGGGCTCGCTCCCACACCTGTGTAGTCCAAATTGATGTACACACGAGGAATGCCCTTCTGCTTCAATTCGTTTGCATACATGAGCACCTGCATCCCGAGCTGTGGTCCGTCCAGGCCGCGAAAGACTTTAAGCGGCATAGTGCAGTCACGGCCTATCTTCGTGGCTATTGCTGAGCGGTCATCCCCTTCTCGTGCCACGTCCACGCCCAGGATTGCAACGGTTCTGGAGTAGTTGACCTGACCCACGTCTCGATTCATAGCCGCGTCCACGTCCTCACAGTTGATGAATTGCTTAGCTGATGCGCTGGGGAATACGCCTCGAACGCGCACCTTCACGAAGTCTGAATCTTCTCCATAATCCTCTACATACTCCTTGAGCTGCTCCTTGTTCGTGATTTTCACTGTGCGGCTGTCAATGTTGTACGTGATCCAACGGTGGCGGCTCTTGTGGAAAGCGTCAAAGAATGGGCCGTCTGGGCGCGTTGGGTTTCCAAAGATGCACCAGATAATTTGGGTGTCTTTGTCCGTTAATGCACCCTTAGTGACTTCATAGATTTTCTGAGCAATAACTGAGGCTTCATCGAAAAGCACAAGGATCCGCTTCCCTTGATTGTGCAAACCCTGGAATGCGTCCGTGTTGTTCTCGTTCCAGGGGATCGCGTCAATTCGCCAGGTGTATTTGTGGCCTGGCTGAGTTGAGAAAATGGATTCAGCCGCCACCTCAAACCAGTCACAGAATAAGCATAGGTGGTGCCATTTATGGAGCTCAGACCATGTTTTTGTTATGAGCTGGTTCTTGGTTTCTGCGGTCACAACTCCTTTCATGTCTGGATAGGTGCAGATAGCCCAAAGCATGATCCAGGCCACAAATGCGGTCTTGCCGATACCGTGCCCTGATGCCACTGCTATCTGGATCGCCTTATGTCTCGTTTCTCCGTTCTTCAACCGGTCGCGAATATCGCAGAGAATCTTCTGCTGCCAGACATCAGGCCCTTCGTAATTTGCAAGCTCTCCGTGTCCCCATCTAAAGCATTTCTGGACGAATAAAAGCGGATCATTCGTGCAAGCGATAGCCAGTCGCCTCAGGCCCATTTCAAACTCAGCCGCTTCCTTATTCATCTTTCATGTCCTTCAAAACATCATTCAGCCAGGAGGAGCGGTCAGAAATATTGACCTCCACCTGTTTCTTCTCAACGAATAGGCCTAAGCGTTTGCCGAGCATGTCCAGGCATTTATGAGCTGTCTGCGGATCTTTGGTTTCCGTATGTACTACATTGCCGTCTTCGTCTTTAAGCTCGATCTCCTCCATTGAGCGGTTTTTAAGCTCCAGGACATCACGTGTCCAATCTTCAGCCGTGTACTCCAGCTTCTCTTTTAATGCGTCCTGGCGTTTAGCAATTTCAATTTGGATGGCAGGTTTTGACAGGTTCTCTTGACCCTGAACTCTGGCCGCTTTTGAGCTGTATCCGGCCCTTATCGCGGCCTGTGTGGCGTTACTGTCCACCATGTATTCATCAATAAAACGCTTCTGCTTATCGGTCAATGGCTTTTTCTTAGTCATACAATCCCCCGATTTTTATTGAGTATTGAGCGGTTATGGTTCTGGGTGCGCACTGCTTCATTTGAATTTCGTTGGAATAACTGCACGTCTTTTGCCTGAGAAAATGTCACGTAAAGTGCGTATTGGAATGTCCATCTTTTGGCTTATTTCACGCAAAGAAAGGCCCGCTAAACGAAGATCAAAGCAATGGATAAGATCCTGATCTGAATACTTCGCCTTTGGGCTGGACACTCCGACACGTACTGATGCGTCAGAGAGAAGGACCGTGGACGGGTCAAGACCGAGCTCGGAAAAACTCCGGATATTGGCTCTTAACTCGGTCAATCGTTCTCGATATGCGCAGATCTCGTTGTACCGCTGTTTCTCCTTCTCTAAGTCCGACAGATTCAATGAGGCGGTTTTGGGCTTCGATTGGCAATAAGCTGTGGTATCGGTATGCCCGAACAAGTCGGCCTGGATCTCGTTTTTCTTCATTCATCATTTCCCTCCTGTGGCTGCTACCTCTTCGCGTATGAGGCGGAATAGTTCTTCGATTGGGAGCACTGCCAGCCATTCTTTACGGTCTGCCCTGCACACGACAATGGGTCGCTCTCCAGGTTCGCACCCGTTGCTGGCTTGATCCATCCATTCGTACACGTTTCCGATTGCGGCCCGTCTTTTGACTTCAATCGAGTAAGGATTGAGCTTGATGTCCGCTCCTCCGTCCCTCGTCTGTGAGAGATTGCGGTGCACCTGTATGCCCAGGTGTTGGAATATGAGATCGCAGATTTCGCGCTCTCCAGCAGCACCTTTCGTTCTCTGTGCGTTTCCCATTCTTTTCTCCATTGGTTGAATGTTGTTTAAACAGCCGTCTAGCGTCTCTGAGCAATTAACTCAGCGTGGACGCGGTATCTATCAAATTGCGAGAAAAACGCTCTCCTGCGTTCAATACGCTCGTCTGTGTCACGTTCAAAAACCGAGCACCTTGTGAATGAGATTGGGTAGCATTAGAGGCCGGCGCCCTTCTCAGGTTGATGGCAGAAGATGTTCATGTCTCCGAAAGAAGCCTTAGGCGGCCGCCGAATGTTTCCTGCTGGATCGATCCAGTAGCTTTCGGCAAACTTGCAGTACAGACAGCAGCCGCTCATTCAGACTTTCTCCCGAAAGCGAAAATAAAATCTAGGGCAACAATCATTGCCAGTAATGTGAGGCTGTAATCAATGTTTGAGCCTCTGTATGCAAACCATGCAAAATCAATAAGACTGAGAACACCTCCTGAAAGGCCAAGGAGGCCGAAAAATCTACAACCATCAAACCGCATGCCATTACCTGTCAAAAAACAACCAATCAAAGAAAAGCTGATTAAGTACACAAAAACACAAAGAGTTACGTTATCCATGCTCTAACTCCTTTCCTCCTGGCTGACTTGGAAAGCGGCTCTCACGAGTAATCCGAATAAAAACAGGTTGATAAACACCACCGGCACCAAAATGATCATCAGCAAAGTCCATGCAGAATCAGACATACCGCTCCTCAATCGAAAAGATCAGCAGTAGCCTGTTTACGCATTGATTCGCCCATAAAAAGAGCCGGCACACACTTTGCTTTGATTCGGTCGTAAAGGCGCTCACCAATGAGATCAGATAGGGTTTCTGCGTTTAAGTTACTGATTAGGATCGTGGGATATTTGTTAGTCATTCGGTTCTCAAGAATTGAGAACAAAATCCGGCGTTCAGCGTCCGAGCCTTTTTGAACACCGATTTCATCAATCACTAGGAGCTGAATGTATGAGAAGAAATTAATCGCTTCTTCTTCAGACGAGCTTGAGCCGTTGCGGTACGTATCCCTTACGCCTGAGAAAATCTCTGCCGCTCGGTAGTACTTCGGAAAAAATCCTTTGTGCTTGCGGATCAGCTCGATCATGACTGAGCAGGCTAGATGCGTTTTTCCTGTCCCGCACGCGCCCAGAAAGATTAGGCCATATCCGCCCAGCCAAGCCTTTTCAAAACCTTTCACGAAACGTTTAGCAAGTGCAAGCGCCTTTTGCTGAGTTTCGTTTACAGGCTTGAAAGTGGAGAAGTCCTTGCTCCGGTAGTCGTAAGGGATTCTGGCTCCCTCTGTGCGGCGTTTAATCTCGTCTTCTTCCTGTTGCTTGCGGAATGCTTCTTCTTTGGCCTTCCATTCCTCACGGTGTTCTTCTATGCACTGAGGGCAGGTGCTCTGAGATTTGATTTCTTCTCCTACCCAAATTTCATCAGCCAAGTAATAACCGTGTTCCGGACATTTAACGATTCTCTGTCGCTTGGTCATCACGCCCAAGATCGAATTGATAACGCCTTGGGTTCTAGGTTCTTTCGTATTGTTCATAGTATTAAATTCCCGTCTTTATCAAATTTGCATCCCTGCATGTAGAACTCATCCGTGAATCCGCCAGGCGGTTCGTAGGCGAAGGGTTTGGAGGTTTGATTGGGCGGCTTCTGCTGCTGCCACTTGGATTCGTTGAGACACCACGTTGTAAATGCGGCTTTGTAATCTGCGTACTGTTTTCCGTTTGCTTTGCAGTAAGCGACCATCTTTGAAAACAACTGCTGTGGGTCTTGAATGTTGTGCCTCTGAGCGACCTTCAAAAACTCTTCCGGAATTGGGTCATCCTCGTTATAAGGACATGGCACCTTTTCCTTCTTCGGGCGCTTTGGTTTTTTCTCAACTGTTTCCGTTTTGGAAATAGTTGGGTTCTCTGGGGACGTTAAGGAAAAATCGGGCACGCTCTCTATAGAGTTATTTACTGGTTCATTTACTGATTCATTTAATGGTTCGTGTCCCGTTTTTGGGCCTACCACACGTCCCATATTTGGTACTACGGAAAGTCCGTTTTTGGGACTAGTTCCATATTTGGTACTACCAAAAACGGTACTACCGTTTATGGAACTATCAGCCCTAGCAAAAAGATTCAGAACATAATTATTTGAGGAGTTGAGAACAGTCCGCTCCCTACGGATAAACCCTTTTTCTTCTAAGTAATTGATGGCCTTATAAACAGTTTTTCTGTTGGCTCTGTTCAGAGTAAGTATTGATCTTTGAGTAACGGCAATGGATCCCGTTTA
>OOAQ01000300.1_pt1 | contig 42224 bp, 35 predicted proteins | sample 1671051 | NCBI WGS metagenome assembly OOAQ01 (sample SAMN06348117, study PRJEB24527) | human gut metagenome | biome: human gut; feature: ankylosing spondylitis patient; material: feces | host: Homo sapiens | place: China | collected 2015-10
AACTTATAAATCACAGCAGTTCAACTGCTGATTGGAATCAATAATAATTTAAAGAAAATTGAAGAAATCCTCCAAGAGCAAGAGATTGAAGGAACCAAAAAAGAAAAAGAGATAATAGAGTATATAGCCAATATTATTTGTATTGACACATTGGAACCCAAAACAGGCTATCATAGCCCTATTATTTCGGCCTTAATCGAAAAAATAAAACTGATATAATTGAGTTGGCAAAACCCAAATCGGCTCAAAATGAAACGCCGTATTTGATATTGTCTGCGAATGAATCAATAGAATTAAAGGCCCAAAATGATGCATATAAAGAGTTGAAAGATTTACATGCTCAAAAGCATAAGATATTATTGCCAACACAAATCAATTATTCAAATAGTTTGGGAGCGTTAAAAAGATTACATAAACTATATAGATGGAATGATAAATATCTCGGAAATGAAAATTCGCTGAAATATTTTGCCATGTTAATGACTAAATGGATCAAGAATAGGAGTTTGAGTCAAATTATTTCAGAATCTATTGATTACTACCATACTCACAATCGAAAGTTATGGATGAATAATGATGCTATTGATTTTGATAAAACAAACAAATTACATATAAATGTTTTGATCGGAAACATTATAGATGAAATAGAGTTTGTACTTCGATTTCAGCTTGAAAAATATTTCAATCATTATCATATGATGGTTAAAAATATTTTGGGAGAAGATAATGCCGGAGAAAACTGGGCGATGCTTTTAGAGTATGGAACTCAAAACAGAGAAATAATCGCTTTGCAAAATATGGGATTGTCGAGATATTCTGCGCAAAAAATTTTCAAGGAGTGCAGAGGTGCATTTATTTCAGAAAATGGACAACTTAAAAAAGTAGATAAACACAAAGTATTATCCAAGCTCCAAAAGGATTCAATAGAATATATCGAAGCACAAAAGTTGTTGTGACTAATATTGATGAAAAATTTATCAAGGAGTAAATTTCAAGAGATTAGCATCCCTATTCGATAAAGATATTTTTACATTAAAGTATGCCATTTTCTGCCAACCCGCGCCTCTTCCCGCCAGAAGGGGCGCGTTTGGTGTTATGAACTGGAAAAGGTCTTATCTTGCCGGCGGATTTTCACCATTCATTCAATTTACTCATTTAATATTGGCATTATGGCAAGAGAACAGGAAAAGCTATCGAAGGACGTGCTGGCCGTCCTCGACAAAAAGACGAACGATCTGCGTCTGGTCAGCGAAATGAACGAGCAAACGGGAGAGTTCAACACCGTGAGCACGGCTCCGGGCGATCGGCGCAGAGCCCTTTCGTTCGACAGCCGAACGGTTTTGAGAACCTTTTTCGAGAACCTTCGCAACCAATACGGACGCCCGTCCGACCTGGGCTGAAGTTTCTTCCGGATCGGTATCGAAAAACTCGACCGTATCCTCGATTCCATCATCCAAGTCCGCGAAGGCAAGGATCAGGATGGCTCCCTGGCCAAAGAGGTCTCCGACTACGAACTCAACAACGAGGGGCGTATCGCCAAGTTCGCTGACCGTTATAAGTTCGAGGAACGGGAACTTCCGTGGGATCAGATTCAGGCGTTGGGCCTGAACAAAGAAATCCTGCTGGAGAATCAAAGCATGGGTGACATCCTCAAGGGACGTATCCCCAACAAACTGGTACCGCTAAAACACAAGGTGGACGGCCGCTGGGTCGATTTGGGCCTCGGCACGATTTCGCCGATCCGCGACGATGCGGGCAATGTCCAACTCCGTATCTTCACACGTCTGGACGAGCCGCAGTACAAAATATCGCCGTATAAGGAGCTCTTCACGGACAAGGAAATCGAGCGCCTCGAAACCGACGGACATCTGGGTTCCACCAAGAAAATGAAAGATTTTACCTCGGGCCGCGAGTGCGAGTGTTATGTCAGCGTCCATGAGGCGACGAACCGCCTGACGACGCTTCCGGTCGATGCGCTGACGCTCCCCACCCGAATCTACGGCAAAGAGATCGGCGACGACATCGAGGCGCTGCGCTCCGGCAAGGAGATCTTCGTCGAAGACATCCACCTCAAGGACGGTCGGGTCATCTCGGGCCATGCACGCGTGGACGCCAACCGCGGAGACGTGGTGTTCCGCAACGACAATAATCCGCATCTGCGCATCCACGATACGGTTTTCGGAGTCAAGGTAAGTGCAGACATTCAGGCGAAGCTGGCCAACCACGAGGTCGTCTTCATCCCCGGCATGAAAGTCGGCGGCAAGACGATCAGCACCGACCTTCGTTACAGCGACACGGGCCGGCCCCTGTTCGGCAACAACGCCCGCAATTACCGTTCGCGTCTGGGCGAGGAGAACCCGCGTCCGCGCCAGCGCGTCCGCCGGCGTCTTCCGTCGCTTCCCGGCGCACAACCCAAAGGCATGAAAATCGGTTAGCCATTATGAAACGACACGTAGAAGAGAAAGAGTTGCCGTACTTCGCGGCAACTCTTACCGCTTATTTGCGCGAAAGCCATCCCGAACTGCTTCCCGACAAACACTTCATCGCCGAGCGGAGCGACCATGCGGCGCAGACCTATGAACGTGCCGTTCGCAACGGCAACAGCGTCTACGAGGCTCTGGAACTCTCGAACGCCGTTCTGTACCAAGACCTGCGTTTTTCGAAATACGATGCGATCTTCGAGGTCGTGTCAGAATGGTTCCCGGAGGTCGCAGCCCGGCAGCGCACCGCTTTCTGCCTGAAACTGCTTCCCGTCTGCGAAGAGGCATTCGAGATGTACGACCTGACCGACGACTTCGAGAGCAGCCCGTCCTATAAAAATCTTCTATTGGAACTTACCGGACTCATCCAAACCCACATCGAACTGCATGGCATACAATAAAAGGAAACATCTGGAGGCGAACATCGCCGCCCTGCGTATCGCTTTCGCTCCATCGACGGTACTTACCCCGCAGCAGCGAGATGCCCTGGCTGCGTACAGCGGCTTCGGAGCGTTGAAATGCGTCTTGCAGCCGGCCGCTGCGGACGACGACCTCACGCAATGAAAGACAGACCGGGAACTCTTCCCGCAGGTGAGGGAGCTGCACGAACTGCTGCGCCATTACGCCGGCAGCGAACAGCGGTATAAAGACCTCGTGCAGAGCATGCGCAATTCTACGCTGACGGCATTCTACACACCGCCGGCCATCGTGCGTGCGCTCGCCGAGACGCTCCGGGATGCCGGCATCGTTCCCCGGCGATTGCTCGACCCCAGCGCCGGGGCCGGGATTTTCCCGTCGTCGTTCCGGGAAGCCGCCGACGGCGAAATCGAAATCCTCTCCTTCGAGAAAGACCTGCTGACCGGACAAGTGCTCTCCGCACTGGCCCGGAAACAAGAGCAGGTCGTCATCGACGGTTTCCAAACCATCGAATCGGCCTATGACAGTTATTTCGACGTGGTAACGTCCAATATTCCCTTCGGTGATACCCGGATCTTCGACGCATCCTTTCGGAAGAGCGACGACCCGGTTCGACGGCAAGCGCTCAAGGCCGTTCACAACTATTTCTTCATCAAGGGTCTGGATACGCTCCGCGAAGGCGGTATTCTGGCGTTCGTCACCTCGGCGGGCGTCATGGACGCTCCCGGCAACGAACCCGTCCGTCGCTATCTGATGGAGCATGCGCGGCTGGTTTCGGCCGTGCGGCTGCCGAACAACCTCTTTACGGAGTATGCCGGCACGGAAGTGGCCAGCGATCTCATCGTCCTTCAGAAATGGAGCGAAAAGCGGGAGCTTACCCCCGACGAGCAACGCTTCGTCAGTTCGTCCGAGATCGGCAACGGAATTTACCTGAACGACTACCACCGGGATTTCAAGCACGCGATCCATACGACGTTTTCGCATGAAAAAGGTCTCTATGGACAATCCTCTCTCGTACTGCACTACGACGGAGGCCCGGAACGGATCGCCGAGCGGCTGCGCGGAATCCTCGCACATGATTTCGCAACCCGCCTCGATACCGAACGATATACGCAATATCTCCGTCCACACCATATCCCGCAGGCGCAAACCGTGCCGCCGACCGCCCGGAGGCAAAATCGGGTCGCGGCTCCGCAATCCGTGGCGCCACCGGAGCCGGCATCCATTGCACCGGCTCCGGCCGCATCGCTTTTCGGCAGCGCTGCCGCCGTTCCGATCGCCCGCCGTCCGCTGGGACAGCGGCGGCGAGCGGGGCGCAATACGGATACGACCGGCATGTCCGATCTCTTCACACAGGGAAATCTGTTCGCACAACCGGCGGAGGCCGCGGATGCAGCGGATGCCCCGGCAGCAGTCGCTACGCCGGCTTCGGAGAATAAAGATCCGCGGCCCTTTACCGGCACGATGCTTCCGCACTACAAAGAGCGGTCGTTGGTTCTGTTCGAAGGGCAAGTCGGGCGTCTGGGCGGCCTGACACGACAGGGCTGCACGTTCCATCCCGAAGAGCTGGGAACCTTGTCCCGATACCGGGCCGAACGCTATATCCCGTTGCGGGATACCTACCAGCTGCTCTACCGGCTCGAAATGCAGAACGAGATCGAATACAAGGGCCTGCGGCGCAAACTCAACGGATGTTACGAGAACTTCACGGCTCTGTTGGGCGATCTGAACAAGAAAGAGAATGCCGCTTTCATCCTGAATGATCCCGGCGGGCGGGAGGTGCTGGGGCTCGAACGTTTCGTAGAAGGCCGAAAACAGCTCTCCGACATCCTCCGACGCCCCGTATCGTTCGACCCTAACGAGCTCAAACACGTCGATACGGCGGCCGAAGCGCTGGCCGCCTCGCTCAACAAGTTCGGACGGGTGGAGTTTCCCTATATGGAGTCGCTCGCATCGCGTTCCCGGCAAGAGCTGATCGACGAGCTGGGCGATCGCATTTTCTACAATCCGATGGTCAAGGGGTATGAAATCCGCGAACGGCTCGCGGCAGGGAATGTCGTCGCCAAAGCCGAATGAATCGAAAATTACCTCAAGGAGAATCCCGACGACGATGCCAGCTGCCGCTCGCTCGCGCTGCTTCGTGAGGCCGCACCCAAACGCATCGAGTTCGAGGAGCTGGATTTCAACCTCGGCGAGCGATGGATACCGACCGATATTTACGAAGGCTTCTGCGAGCATTTCTTTCAGGTTCCCGTATCGGTAAGCTATTCGGCGAAGATGGATGCCTTCGGCATCGAGAACCACGGGTACAGCCCTCTGATCTCCCAGAAATACGTCGTCAAAGGGGACTTCGAGGTCTACGACGGTATGGATCTGCTGCATCATGCCATGCTCAACACGCTGCCCAACATCAACAAGGACGGCGGCAAGGACGAACACGGCAAGACCATCCGGATTCCCGACTTCGAGGCCCGGCAGAAGGCCGACACGCTCATCACCGAAATCCGGCAGGTGTTCGTCGAATGGCTGCATGCGCAGCCCGACGATTTCAAGGAGCGGCTGACCGATCTCTACAACCGCAAATTCAACTGCTATGTCCGTCCACGCTACGACGGCAGCCATCAGCAGTTTCCGGGGCTCGACCTGCGGGGGCTGGGCATCGACGACCTGTATCCCAGCCAGAAGGATGCGATCTGGATGATCAAGCAGAACGGCGGCGGCATCTGCGACCACGAGGTCGGTACGGGCAAGACGCTTATCATGTGCGTCGCAGCGTATGAGATGCACCGTCTGGGACTGGCCCGCAAGCCGATGATCATCGGTATCAAAGCCAACATCCACGAGATCGCCCGAACCTTCCGCACGGCCTATCCCAATGCCCGTCTGCTCTATCCCGGCAAGGAGGACTTCACGCCGGAGAACCGCCTGCGGATCTTCAGCGACATCAAGAACAACAACTGGGACTGCATCATCCTTACGCACGAACAGTTCGGCAAGATACCCCAGTCGGCCGAGGTGCAGCAGCAGATTCTCCGGCAGGAGATGGACGACATAGATGAAAATCTGGCGTCCTACGAAAAGCAGGGCGGACATGTGGACGGCTGGATTCTGCGCGGTCTGGAGAAGCGCAAAGAGAATCTGGATGCCAAGCTCCACGAGTTGCAGGAGACAATCGACGCGCAAAAGGACGATACGGTGGATTTTCAGCAGATGGGAATAGACCATCTGTTCGTCGATGAGTCGCACAACTTCAAAAATCTGATGTTCAACACCCGCCACAGCCGCGTGTCGGGACTGGGAAATACCGACGGCAGTAAGAAGGCCACGAACCTGCTGTACGCCATCCGCACCATTCAGCAACGCACGGGGCGCGATCTCGGCGCGACGTTCCTTTCGGGAACGACCATCGCCAATTCCCTGACGGAACTGTATCTGCTGTTCAAGTATCTGCGTCCCAAAGAGCTGGAGCGACAGGACATTCCCTGCTTCGATGCGTGGGCCGCGGTATTCGCGCAGAAAACATCGGAGTTCGAGTTTTCGGTGACCAACGAAGTGATCTCCAAAGAGCGTTTCCGCTATTTCATCAAGGTTCCGGAGCTGGCCATGTTCTACAACGAGATTACCGACTACCGCACGGCCGCAGACGTGGGAATAGACCGTCCCGAGCTGGACGAGGAGTTATGCCAGATACCTATGACCGACGATCAGCAGGCGTTTTTGGACAAACTGGTGCTCTTCGCCAAGACGGGAGATCCCGAACATATCGGACGCGCCGACCTGAGCGACGGGGAGGTCAAAGCCCTGATGCTGTTAGTGACGATGTACTCCAACAAGCTCTCGCTCGACATGCGGCTGATAAGTCCCGCGTATGCGGATTCACCGGGCAACAAGGCCAGCCGCAGTGCCGCCAACATCGCTGAATACTACCGGCGATACGAAGATCAGAAAGGCACGCAGATGGTCTTTTGCGATCTCTCGACCTATAAACCCGGCATTTGGAACGTCTATTCGGAGATCAAACGCAAACTGGTCGAAGACCACGGTATTCCGGCGCAGGAGATCCGCTTCGTACAGGAAGCCGCGAGCGACAAGGTGCGGCAGGCGATGTTCGACGCCATGAACGAAGGGAAAATCCGGGTGCTCTTCGGCTCGACGCAGAAACTCGGAATGGGAGTCAATGCCCAGCAACGGATCGTCTGCATGCACCACCTCGACATTCCGTGGCGGCCGATGGATCTGGAACAGCGCAATGGCCGCGGCGCACGGAAAGGCAACATAGTCGCCAAGGAGTATGCCGGCAATAAGGTCAAAGCCTATGTCTATGCCGTTCTGCGCACGCTCGATGCCTACAAATTGAATCTGCTGCACAACAAACAGCAGTTCATCGATCAGCTCAAGCGCAACCGGTTAGGTGCGCGGCGGCTGGACGAGGGGGCCATCAGCGAGGATTCGGGGATGAACTTCGCGGAGTGGATGGCCGTGGTGTCGGGAAATACCGACCTGCTGCAAAAAGCCAAGCTCGAAGGCCGGATCGCAGCGCTGGAAAGCGAGCAGACGATCTTCATGCGCACCCGGCACGAGGCGCAGAGCCAACTGCATCGTTACACGGCGGAGATCGGGCGACGGGATACGATGCTCGAACGTCTGAAACACGACTGGGACTATATCAACGAGGTGGCGCCGCCGGACGCCAAAGGCAAGCGGGCCAATCCCCTGCGGATCGACGGCGTGGAATCCGCGGATATTGTCGCCCATGGCAAACGCCTCGTGGAGATCGACCGCGCAGTAAATACCGGCGACGATTACCAGAAAATCGGCACGCTGTTCGATTTCCGCATTCTCGTCCGCACCGAGCGAATGCAGAAAGACGGGCTGGCGCTCACGGTCAATAAGTTCATGGTCGAAGGGTTGGACGGCATCAAGTACACGTTCAACAACGGGCATTTGGCTGCGGAACCGAAAACCGCGGCGACGAACTTCATCCGGGCGCTCGACACGATACCGTCACTGATGGCGACCTACGAGAAAGAGAAAAAGCAATTCACCCGCGACATTCCTACCTTCGAACAACAGATCGCAGCCGTATGGCCCAAAGAGGAGGAATTGAAGCGGCTCAAGGCCGAGGCAGAGTCGCTGACTCGGAAGATTCAACTCGACATCGCACAGAAGCAACAGGAGATGCAGGCGAAAACAGCAGATAACGGCAATGGGCTGAAGATCGAAAACGCGGAGGTGGTGGACGAGGTCATCAAACCGTCGAAGGCAGAGCCGCTTTCTACGGCATCCAGGAACCAAGAAGAACCTCCGAAAGAACGGGAGCACGTCGTGCCTCCGCCCGAATCGGACTTTATCCGCAATCATATTCTTCTCGTGCGGTCCGCGACGAACATGAAGGCCAAAGGGCCGAAGTTATAAAAAAGCGAGGCTGTCTAAAATTTGTTAGGCAGCCTCGTTGAATTTGAGTGGTTATTCCCGATCAATCGTAATCGCCGTATCCGGCACTGCCTGTTCCATCGTCTGATAGAAAATACGCTTACTCTCTTGCATGTCTTTCAGATTGATGAAATCCAGTACATTGTAGTATTGTTTGCCATCCTGATCCTCGACGGGACAGAGTTTCCCGCGACGTTTGTATTTCTCGACGAAATCCGGATCGAGTCGGATGAGCTGGCAGACTTCCTCCTGCGTCATCGAAAGAGAAATACGGCGCTCCCGGCAGACATGCTGCAATACGAGGAGCATGTTCGAGGCTTTCATGTGGCTGCGAACGAGCAGAGCGAATTTGCTTCGCTCGATAAGAATCATCTTTTTCATGACTTCTTTACTTTATTGGTTGATGTGGTGTTGGGTTCATTCCGGAGGGCTTCGAGAACGCGCGATCTGCTGTAATAGATTTTGCCGCCGTGCTTGACATAAGGGATCGTGCCGTCGCTTCGACGACGGGAGAGGGTACGGTCGGACATCCGGGTAAGCATGCGGACTGCCGGAGTGTCGATCAGGTCATCGGGTAAAGATCGAGAATTGTTTTGGATGAGTAGTTCGAGACGATTGAATCGTCGCAATACCAGACGTAACAAACGCAGAGTCGGATTACCTTTCAATGGCTTCATTACAATGATCGTTGGTTAGACGATGCAATGATAGGAAACATCCCGATAGCAATAATTTAGTTAAAACAGGCAACTAAATAATCAACCCGCTCGTAGCACAAAAAAGCATATCCAACTCGGATATGCTTAAATAGTACTTAATGCTTTTCTATTCGTTAATTTGCTTATGTAGAATATTTTAACTATCTTTGTCGTGAGTTCTTGGATATATTGTATAAGGGTGCAACAGAATGTAAGACTTCCGTCACCAATTCGTAACCCTTGCTCTTTTCGATAAAAATACCGTCCTGATTTACAGAACGGTATCTCAAAAACACCCCTCCCCGTCGGCGCGGAGGTTTTTTTGTGCCCGGGTCGCGGGAACGGATCAGAAGACGAACTTTTCGATTTTCAGTTCGCCCAGCTGTTCCAGACGCGGCACGAGGGTCGTGAAGTGCGACGCCTGTTCGTGGGCCGCGAGGGCCTTTGCATTGCTCCAGGTTTCGCAGATCATCAGCACGTCGCTGCGCGTGGCGCTTTCAAACAGGTCGTAGGCCACGCATCCCTCGTCCTTGAGCGAAGCGGCTGCCAGCTCCTTGGCCGTGCGCACCAGTTCTTCGCGGTTGCTTTCCGTCGTGCGGATAAATACATTGAGACGTATCATTGTTTTCCAGTTTTTTGGTTTTGTCGTTTTGCAAATATAACGAATTTTTCGGTGACGGTGCGCCGTCGGCGGAAACAAATTGTCGACTTCCCCGGAAATCCCGCCGGAAGTCCCGCTTCTGCGGCGTCGGGGAGGAGTCCGCGAGGGAACCGTCCGGCGGCTGCGGGGTGCGAGTTGCCGGAATTTTTCGTATCTTGTGCCTTTAACCGCATTAATTATGGAACTGAACGACAAGAAATTCGCAGTGCTGGTCGATGCCGACAACATCTCGCACCGCAAGATAAAGGATATTCTGGATGAGATCGCCAACTACGGCACACCGACGATAAAACGCATTTACGGGGATTTCACCAACCCGAAATTCGCCGCCTGGAAAGAGGTGCTGCTGGAGAACTCCATCACGCCCATTCAGCAGTACGCCTATACGACGGGCAAGAACGCGACCGATTCGGCGCTGATCATCGACGCGATGGACATTCTGCACAAGGAGGGCGTGGACGGATTCTGCATCGTGTCGAGCGACAGCGACTATACGCGTCTGGCCAGCCGTATCCGCGAATCGGGCCGGGAGGTGCTGGGGTTCGGCGAGAAGAAGACGCCGAAGCCGTTCATCAAGTCCTGCGACAAATTCATCTACGTCGAAATCCTCGGGCAGACGCCGCCGGAGAAGGCGGCCCCTGCGAAGAAAAAGGCGGACGCGAAAAGATCCGCCGGGGCCGAAGCGCCTGTGGGTCCGGCCGCCGAAACTGCCGGGGAAAAGAAACCGTCGCCGGATGCGGGGCACGCCTCGACGATCATCCGTCCGTTCGACGACGAATTCCGCACGCTGCTTGAGAACACGATCGACGATGCCGCCGACGACAGCGGCTGGGCCTCTCTGGGCGACGTGGGCAGCGTGCTGTCGAAGAAGATGCCGGATTTCGACCCCCGCAACTACGGCTACAAGAAACTTTCGCTCCTGGTCCGGGCGCTTTCCGATGCCGTCGACATGAAGACGGAGCAGCAGCGGGTCTACGTCCGCAACCGGGTGGGGTAGGGCTTTCCGTATTTCGGGAGGGATCAGAGCGGGCCGAGGCTCCCGCGGGCGGCTTCGTATTCGGCAACGAGACGGCGGAGGATCTCGCCGGCCGGCGGCAGGTCTTCGATGAGCGCGGCGATCTGTCCGATCTCCAGTTCCCCTTCGTCGAGGTCGCCTTCGAAAATCCCCCGTTTCGGGCGTCCGCGGCCGATCAGGGCCGACAATTCTTCGGCGTCGGCGCCGCGCGATTCGGCCTCCTCGACCGTGCGGCAGAAACCGTTGCGGACGAGGCGCGTCGGGATCACCTTTTTGAGCGTCAGGATCGTGCCACCCTCCTGTACCTCTACGCACCGCCGTTTGAACGCCTCGCAGGCCGAACTCTCCCGCGACAGTGCAAAGCGCGTCCCTAACTGGCATCCTTCGGCGCCCAGAGCGAAAGCGGCCAGCATGCCGGCCCCCGTGGCGATGCCTCCCGCGGCGATGAGCGGCAGGTCGACGGCCTGCCGCACCTGCGGGACGAGGGCCATCGTCGTCGTCTCCTCACGGCCGTTGTGACCCCCGGCCTCGAATCCCTCGGCCACCACGGCGTCCACACCCGCTTCGCGGCTCTTGAGCGCGAATTTCGAACTCGACACCACGTGCGCCACGCGGCAGCCTGCGTCGTGCAGACGTGCGGTCCAGGTCGCGGGGTTGCCCGCCGAGGTGAAGACGGCCGGGACGCGCTCTTCCGTGATGACGTCCATCAGCTGGGGCGCATAACGGTAGGCCAGCGGCACGTTGACGCCGAACGGCCGGGAGGTGGCCGCACGGCATTTGCGGATGTGCTCGCGCAGCAGTTCGGGGGTCATCGAGCCGGAGCCGATCAGCCCCAGCCCGCCGGCCTCGCTGACGGCGGCGGCCAGCCGCCAGCCGCTGCACCAGACCATCCCGCCTGCGACGACGGGGTAGCGGATGCCGAAAAGGGTCGTGATTCTGTTTTCCATCGTTTTCTGGTTTTCTGCGGGATTAAGATACAATTATTTTTCCAAAACGGGAGCGGATGTTCCGGAAGGTATGCGCAAAAAAAACGGCGCTTCGACCCGCCGGGTCAAAACGCCGTTATGAAAAAAAGGGTGAGCTACTTACATCGCACCGCTACGACCACATACCCTTGCTCGATTCCTCGCCTGGGGGATTCTGTAGGAGCTGGTCGTGTAAGACTCACCCGGGCACAAAAGTAGGAAAATTTTATATCTTTGCAAAAAAAAAACTGAAATGCGTAAGAAAATATTAGGTTGGGGCCTGCTGGCGGCGTTCGTCCTGACAGCCGGCGCAGGGCTTGTCCTGCGGCAGCAGTTCTATGGAAATGCGGTCGTTACGGAGCGGGACCTCTACGTGAGCGCCCGGGCCGAATACGGGCAGGTCGCGGACTCACTGCTGCCGCAGATCAAACACCGCCGGGCTTTCGACGCCTATGCCCGGAGGATCAACCTGGCCGAAACCTTCAAGCCCGGGCATTACGTGCTCAAACACGGCATGAGCGTCATCGAAATCGCGCGCATGCTCAAGCTGGGGTTGCAGACCCCCGTGCGGGTGACGATCAACAACGTGCGCATCCCGGCCCAGCTGGCGCAGAAACTCGCACGGCAGATCGACGCCGATTCCACGGCGATCATGCAGGCGTTGACCTCGAAGGAGCTGGCCGCGGAGGTCGGATTCGACAGCGTGACGCTCTTTTCGATGTTCATTCCCGACAGCTACGAGTTCTACTGGACGGTGACGCCCGGGGAGTTCGTCAAGCGCATGAAGCGCGAGTACGACCGTTTCTGGACTTCCGAGCGCGACGACAAACGCAAGCGCAGCGGATTGAGCCGGCTGGAGGTGATGACGCTGGCTTCGATCGTCTACGAGGAGACCCGCAAGAGCGACGAGATGTCCCGCGTGGCCGGGGTCTACGTCAACCGCCTGAAGAAGGGCATCAAGTTGCAGGCCGACCCGACGGTGAAGTACGCCATGCAGGATTTCGGCCTGCGCCGCATCCTCTACCGCCATCTGAAATACGATTCGCCCTATAATACGTATGTGAACGAGGGGCTGCCGCCCTCGCCGATCTGCATGCCCGGAAAGAACGCCATCGACGCCGTGCTGAACTACGAAAAGCACGACTATATCTTCTTCTGCGCACGGCCCGAATTCGACGGTTACCACAACTTCGCCAAAACCCTTCGCGAGCACAATAAGAACGCCCGGGCGTACAGCGACGAACTCAATCGGCGTAAGATTAAATAATTTTTGTATCTTTGTCATCCCATGCTTGCGAAGATATACGAACAGAACCCCTCGGAGAAGGAGTTGCAGCGCGTCGTAGACGCCCTGGAACGGGATGAAATCATCATTTATCCCACCGACAGCGTCTATGCCTTCAGCTGTTCGCTGCGCTCGCCGAAGGCCATCGAGCGGCTGCGCCGCATCCGGGGCAAGAGCGAGGAGAAGTTCACCGTGGTCTTCGAAAACATCGCCCAGGTCGCGGAGTACTGCCGGGTGGACAATGCCGTTTTCCGGATTCTGAAGCGCAATCTGCCCGGGCCGTTCACCTTCGTGCTGGCGGCTTCGGCGCGCATTCCGGACAAGGCGCTCGAACGGCGCCGCACGATCGGCGTCCGCATTCCGGCCAGCCCCGTTGCGCGGGCCGTGGTCGGGGCGCTGGGGTGTCCGATGATCACCACGTCGGTCAAGGACGACGACCAGGTGGTGGAGTATACGACCGATCCCGAACTGATCCACGAGCGTTACGGCCGCGAGGTCGCGCTGGTCATCGACGGAGGCATCGGCGACAACGTCCCCACGACGGTCGTGGACCTGACGGGCGACGGGCCGGAGATCCTGCGCGAAGGCAAGGGTGAACTGCAATGAAGAGGGGGCTGATGCCGCCGCGCGGCAAGGCTGGCGCCTCGGAGTGTTAAAAACAAAATAGAAAAATGGAGAAGAAGAATTTCTGGAACGAAGCCGCGAAATACGGCGTGATCATGGCTCTGGTCGCGATCCTTTTCGACGTGCTGGGCTTTTACGTGCAGAACACGCTGCTGTCCCTGCTGTCGCTCGTCATTTTCGTCCTGCTGCTGGGGTATCTCACCAAACGCCGCGCGGAACGCTTCGGAGCCAGGGGATACGGCTACGGGCAGTGTCTGGGTTTCATGGTCAGCGTGATGCTCTGCGCCGGGTTTATCGAGGGAGCCTTCATGGGCGTCGCCTCCAACTGGCTCTTTGCGGCCAGATACGAGGCGATGATCGGCCCGTCGATCGCCATGCTGGAGAACACCGGGTTCTACACGGGCGACCAGATCGAGATGATGATGAAACTGATGCGTTCGCCGCTGGTGCAGCTCTTCAGCGGAATGCTCGCCTCGGCTATCAAGGGCGGCTTTTTCGGTCTGTTTATTGCTGCCTTCACCAAGCGTGATCCCGACGTTTTCTCGGAAGGCACTAACCAATAAGGATGGATAAACTGAATATATCGGTCGTCGTGCCGCTCTACAACGAGGCGGAGTCCCTGCCCGAACTGGCGGCATGGATCGACCGCGTGATGCGCGAAAACGGGTTTTCGTACGAGCTTATTCTGGTCGACGACGGTTCGTCGGACGGCTCGTGGGAGGAGGTCGAACGGCTCAAGACGCAGTATCCGGCCATCCGGGGCATCGGTTTCGCGCGCAACTACGGCAAGTCCGCGGCCCTCTACTGCGGATTCGCGGCTGCGGAAGGCGAGGTCGTCATTACGATGGACGCCGACTTGCAGGATTCGCCCGACGAAATCCCCGAGCTGCGCCGCATGATCCTCGAAGAGGGCTACGACCTGGTCTCGGGGTGGAAAAAGAAACGCCACGACCCGATCGGCAAACGCTGGCCCAGCAAATTCTTCAACTGGACGGCCCGGGCCGCGTCGGGCATCCGGCTCCACGATTTCAACTGCGGGCTGAAAGCCTACCGCCGCAAGGTGGTGAAGGCCATCGAGGTCTACGGCGAGATGCACCGCTTCATTCCGTTCCTGGCCAAGCAGGCCGGGTTCGGCCGCATCGGCGAGAAGGTCGTCGACCATCGCGCCCGCAAGTACGGCAGTTCGAAATTCGGCCTCGAACGCACGGTGAAAGGGTATCTGGACCTGATCACGGTGCTGTTTATGACGCATTTCGGGCGTTCGCCGATGTACTTCTTCGGCAGCCTCGGAACGCTGATGTTCCTCATGGGCGGCGGCACGACGGTGTGGATCATCGCCGAGAAGCTCTGGAAGCAGAGCCACGCCCTGCCCCTGCGGGCGGTTACGGACCAGCCGCTGTTTTATCTGGCGATTTTGGCCGTAATTCTCGGCGTTCAGCTGTTTTTGGCCGGATTTTTGGGCGAGCTGATCAACAGAGGGTCTTCCGAGCGGAACAAATACCTGATCGACAAAACTTTGTAAATGATGATACAACGAATCCAAACGCTTTATTTGCTGATCATTGCGGCGCTTATGGCCGTGACGCTCTTTTCGGGGCTGGCGTGGTTTGCGGGTGACGCCGGCGAGTTCGGGCTTTACGCCTTCGGGTTGAAAACCGCCGAAGGGGAGCTTGTCCAGTCCACCGTCTATATGGGCGTCCTGCTGGCGCTGGCCTGTGCGCTGCCGCTGGTGACGATTTTCCTGTTCCGTCGCCGTTTGCTGCAAATACGCCTCTGTGTGGTGGAAATGGTGTTGCTGTTAGGCTCGCTGGTGATGGAAGGCGTCTATTACTTTTTGAGCTGGCGGGTCTTCTCCGACCTGACGTTCCATACGCAGGGCTTCAAGCCCGCCATTGTGCTGCCTCTGGTCTGCCTGCTGTTTGCCTATTTGGCGGCCCGTGCGATTTTCCGCGACGAACTGCTGGTGCGCGCAGCCGACAGAATACGCTGATCGAGCGGATACTGCTGACCCGGAGTATGCCCGAGCGCATGTTCCGGGTCTTCTGTCCCCGTCGGCGAACTGCTGTTCGGACGGAAAAGGGTTGCAATTCGGACCGATCTGATTATTAAAAGAATGTTACAAACCTTTGCAGGTCCGGAAAATAATTTTAACTTTGAGGCATAATATTGCCATTATGTAGTGAATTTAAAAAATTTTGGCTACAAACAATACATTTTTTAACTAACACTCAACTCTATGAAAGTAGTAAATTTTTGGAAGACATTGTTCTGTGCAGCGCTGGCCGTGACGGCTTTTAGCGCATGTTCGGACGATGACGAAGAGGGCGGTTATTCGGGCATGCCCGAAATTACCGTGAACGGCGGCGAGTCGGTGACTGTCGCCGGGAAACTCGAGGGCGGCAAGCTCGAACAGACGGTCGAGGTCGTTTCGAAAGGCGACTGGACCCTGACATTCAAGAACCCCGGGGATTCGCAGTGGGTTACTCCCAGCGCGATGTCGGGCAAGACCGGTACGACGCAGCTTACCTTCACGCTGGGTCAGGCTTCGGGAGAGCGCAGCGCAATCCTTGTTCTGACCGCCAGCTCCACGGTCGAGGGCTTCCCGCTTACGGACGAGGCTACGATCACGGTCGTACAGAGCGACAGCAATGTTCCGACGGGTAACGCTCTTTACAGCGAGAACTGCGGCACGAAGGTCGAGAAAGTCGATGGCTACTGGCCTTATGTGGACAAGTTCGAAGGTTGGACCCGCGGCGGTTCGCTCGATCAGAAGGCCGTTACTTATACCGGCAACAGCGCTTCGGTAGCCAACAGCGGCAAGGTTTTCGATCCTGCCGAGGATGAAACGACGGTAGTTACGGGTCCTCCCTATGTTTCGATGAACAAATCGACTTCGGTTTTCAACATCAATGACATCAATATCGCATCGAACACCAATTTCACCTTCACGTTTACTGCCGCTCAACAGATTAACTATTCCAATGGCGTAGTGCTGGGCGACATGACGGATGAAACGATTCGGTTCTCGGTGTCTACCGATGGTTCGAGCTATGCTCCCGTTGCTCTGAAAGTCAAAAAAGTCGCTTCCGGCTACTGGTATCTCTGCACCGCCGAATTCAAACTGCCCGCCGGTGTTTCGACCGACAAGATCTGGGTTCGTTTCGACGGCTATGCAGGACTTGAAAACCACGGTCTGCGTATCGACGACTTCAAACTTTATGAAGGCGGCAACGGTTCGGAACTCGTCGTTCCTTCGGTGGATTATACGAAGGGTACGGTTGCCGAGGCTATCGCAGCCGGAGCCGGCAAGAACTACGAGGTCGCCGCTACGGTCGTAGCCATGCACACGCAGGGTATCCTGATCGGCGATGCGTCGGGTGTCATGCTGGCGTTCCTTGGCGAGACTCCTGCGGTAGCTGTTAACGATGCCGTTACCGTTAAGGGAACGACCGAATTGCGGAATGGCGTCATTCAGTTCGGCAAGGAGGGTCTTTCGGTCGCCAAGACCGGTACGAGCAGCTATAACACGCCTGCTCCCGAGGTAATGGACGGCACGGCTGTCACGGCCTATATCGCAACGGCCTTGGAAAATAAGGCTGTGTACAAGTATGTGAAATACAACGGTGAGTTTACTGTCAGCGGCAACTATTACAATGTCGTTATCGCCGGTACGACCACGAAAGGCTCTGTTGCCTATGGCAAATCGGAGTGGGCGTCGTTTAAGGACAAACCGGTGACTGTCGAAGGCTGGCTGCTGGGCGGTACGGCCAACTATCTCCAGACGATGGCTACGTCGGTGACGGTCGATTCTTCGACGCCGATTGTTGAAATCTCCGCTCCCCAGCAGTTCGCTGCAACCTCTCCCGTGGCTCAAACGCTCAACTATACGGTTACCAACACGACGGCTTCGGCTGTAACGTTCGCAATCGAGGGTACGAATGCCGACAAGTTCTCGCTCGGCGCCAAGACTGATAACACCATCGTCGTAAGCGCGAAAGGCGACAACACGGATAAGACAGCCTATACGGCCAATCTGGTTGCCAAAGTTGCCGGTGCGACGGTTGCAACGGTTGCTCTGAAGCAGGCTGCGCCTGCGAGCGGTGATGAGGGACCTGCTTATCTTTGGACGTTGGCGTCGGGTGATATGACTACTGCTGGCGGAACTGTAACCAAAGGTGAGCCTGCAATGGAGTGGACTTCATCTGCTGTAGGTTATATTGGCTGGGATCAGAATAATGGAAAGGGTGTTCAGTTTGGATCCAGTAAAAATCCTGTAAATGGGACTTATACGCTTTCAACAACAGCTTATTCCGGAAAAATAGCTAAAATTGTCATTAACGCCTCTGTTGCCAGTGGTGGTGATGGTAAATTGACGGTAAAAGTCGGTGGTACTCAAATTGGTGAAATAACTACGCTGGTATTGAACGCTACGGATTATACGTTTACTCCATCTTCGCCGGTTTCGGGTAATATTACGATTGAGCTAACAAATACAGTCAAGGCAATGTATTTGAAGTCTATTGCAATTAATCCTGCCGAATAATTCTAACAGTCGAGGAAACCGACTTGTAAAACCAACCACTCTTGGCGGGGATAACTCCCCGTCAAGAGTTTGGTTTCTAAATGGGTCTGCGGACCAAATGTTATACTTTATTCTGAATGATGTTGAAAATTAGACAGATAGGCATGCTGCTCGTGACGATGTCGGCGATGCTTGTCCTGTTTGCGGGATGCGGCGACAAGGACGACGGGGGCGACAAGGAGTCCCTCGCGACGCTCGTTGCAGAGACCGTGAGCAGTTCAACCACAACGAACAAGATTTCGACCCAAGGCCCGTCGGGCATCACCTTCGAGGCGACGATCGTCTCGCAGGGCGGGGATGCGGAGTGGTGTTCGTTCGATTTGAATAAGCAGGTATCCTCCGCCGGCGGAAACGTCGGGGACCCGGCCTACCTCTATTTGGACAAAAACAATTCCGACGACGACCGCACGGCGCGGATCGACGTAACCTATACCAACGGTTATTCCACCTCCCTGACGCTGACGCAGAGGGCCGCGGGCTTCATCGACTACGACCGTTCGTGGGGCGAACAGCCCGAATATCGTTCCGACGACGCTTATATCTATAAGACCTATTATGCGACGTTTGTGAGCAATCAGTTCTTTCCGGGCGGAAAACTGCGCAACTATTCGGTATGCTACGATGTCGACCGGCATATTTCGCATTGGGTGGCTTATCCGATCTTCAAGAAGGTCTACGAAACGCCCGTTTTGAGCCGGGTCAACGATTTCAATTACGATCCCAATGACCAGTTGCCCGTGATTCCCACCCGCGACCAGCAATACATCGGGACAGGCGGCAACGGCCGCGGTTACGGTGCATGGGGTTACGACCGCGGGCACATGCTTCCGCAGGCTTCGCGTTACAACAATTACGAGCCGAACCGGATGACTTACTACGGCACCAACATGATGCCCCAGAACAGCACGCTGAATCAGAATATCTGGGCCTCGCTGGAGGGCAAAGTCCGTGGCTGGGGCGGCTTGCAGACCTACGATACGCTCTATGTGGTGACGGGAGCCGCTTTCAAGAGCACGAAGACCATCGACAATGCCAACGGACCGATCGCCGTGCCGTCGCATTGCTGGAAAGTACTGCTGCGCCAGCGGGGCAACCAGAACCGGCAGATCTCTCAATTCAAGGCGGATGAACTGAAAGCCATCGGCTTCGTGTTCACCAACGATGACGCCGGAGCCGCCACGTCGATCGAATCGGCTGTCCGTTCGGTGAAGGAGATCGAGGAGCTGACGGGCTTCAAGTTCTTCCGCAACCTCGACCCGGCCGTGGCCGATGCGGTGAAAAGCCAGAAGAACCTCGCCGACTGGTAGGGATTATGATACAATGAATTGAACCTTAACAACAAAAATCGTTTATGAAGAGAATCTTTTTGACAGGACTGTTTGCCTCGCTGATCGCGGTGGCATGCTTCGCGCAGAAGCCCTACAAAGTGGTCTTCTACAACTTCGAGAACCTGTTCGACACCATTCACGATCCCGGCGTCCTCGATGAGGAGTTCACGCCCGAAGGACCCAAGAAGTGGAACTCGGCCAAGTACACCAGGAAAATCGGGAACCTCGAACGGGTGTTGTTCGACATCGCCGCCGAGGATAAGGATTATCCCGTGGTGATCGGCGTTTCGGAGATCGAGAACCGCTCGGTGATGGAGGATGTGATCGCGCAGCCGAAACTCGCGCCCGGCAACTACCGCATCGTGCATTACGATTCGCCCGACGCACGCGGCGTCGACGTGGCGTTCTACTACCGTCCCGACGTTTTCAAGCTGGAGGGAAGCGCCGCCATTCCGTTCAAGATGCCGGAACTGCCCAACTTCAGGACGCGTGATTTCGTCACGATGTGGGGCACGATCGACAGCGAGCCGTTCTTCTTCCTCGTGAGCCACTGGCCTTCGCGTCTGGGCGGCAAGGAGGCTTCGGCCCCCAAGCGTCTGGCTGCCGCCAAGCAGGTGAAGCACATCGTCGACTCGGTGACCGCCGCCAACCCGGCCACGAAGGTGGTCGTCATGGGCGACCTGAACGACGATGCCACGGATGACAGCATCGTCGAGGGCCTCAACGCCAAGGGCAAGATCAAGGAGGTCGGCAAGGGCGACATGTTCAACCCCTTCATCGGCCTGCTGAAAGCGGGTTACGGCACGCTGGCTTACCGCGACGAGTGGAACCTGTTCGACAACATCATCGTTTCGGAGAACCTCGCCACCGGTTCCACGGGCAGTCTGAAAATCCAGCCCGCCGGCAACTCGAAGTTCTACGGCGGCATCTTCCGCCGTCCCTACATGATCCAGAAGGAGGGCCAGTACAAGGGCTATCCGCTGCGTACGTTCGTGGGCAACGATTTCCAGGGCGGTTTCAGCGACCACTTCCCCGTATATATCTACATCGCCAAATAAACACTCTAAAATATTTGTATGAAACTCAAAGTTCTACTTATTCTGATGCTCGCCGCCGTGACCTTCACGTCCTATGCGCAGGACGGAGGCATCCGCGGTAAGGTGGTTTCGCGCAACGGTCGCGTGGCCTTGAGCAATGTACAGGTGAAGATCGAATCGCTGGGTCTGACGGCCATGACCGACAAGGACGGCAACTTCATCTTCGAGAATCTTCCTGCGGGCAGCTATACGGTGCTCTTCTCTACGCCCGACTTCGAGGACCTCAACCTGATGGTCCGCGTGGGCAATGAGCATGTGCAGGACCTCAAGTCGGTGATCATCGTGCCGTCGGGGCAGAGTGCGGTTCTGGACGACGCCGTTTTCGCCGAATTCGACAGCGACTCCTCGTCGTCGGACACGCAGGTGCTGCCTTCGTCGCTCTCTTCGTCGAAGGACCTCTTCAACAACATCGCATCGTACCGTTTCAGCGAGATGCGTTTCAACGTCCGCGGCTACGATTCGCAGTACTCGGACATCTACCTGAACGGCATCCGCTTCAACGACGCCATGACGGGCTACGGTCCCTGGTCGCTGTGGAGCGGACTGAACGACGCGACGCGTAACCAGGAGAACTACACGGGCCTCGAAGCGTCGGATTTCGGCATCGGCGGCATCGGCGGCATGACCAACGTCAACGCCCGCGCCTCGCAGATGCGCAAGGGATTCCGCGTGAGCGTGTCGAACGGCAACCAGATGTACCGTTTCCGTGCGATGGTTTCCTACGGCTCGGGACAGTTGGACAACGGCTGGTCGTACGCCTTCTCGGTGGGAACCCGCCAGGGCGGCAACGGCTATGTGGACGGCGTTTACTACAACTCCTATTCCTATTTCGCTTCGGCCGAGAAGCTTTTCGGACAGAACCACCGCCTTGCGTTGACGCTGCTGGCTTCGCCTTCGGAGCGCGGCGCGCAGCAGGCTTCGACCGACGAGGCTTACGCTCTGTTCGGCAACAACTACTACAACCCCAATGTGGGTTACCAGGCCGGCAAGCTCCGCAACTCGCGCGTGCGCAACACCCACGAGCCGATCGTGATGCTCAACTATACGTGGGACATGTCGGAGAACACGCGTCTGAACGCCGCCACGTCGCTGCGTTTCGGCAGGAACGGCTATTCGGCCCTGACGTGGAACGCCGGAGCGGACCCCCGCGGCGACTACTACCGCTATATGCCGAATTCGGATAAGACGCAGATCGTGCCGGGCATAACCACCGACGAGACGATCTATTTTTACGCGATGGATGGCGCCATAGCGAAAGGCGTGTGGGACGGTATGCTCGACTACGACAAATTCTTCCAGACGAATATGCGGAATATCGACACCGATCCGGTGCTGTCCAAACTGATGGGCAATAACAGTCGTTCGAACTACATGATCGAGGAGCGTCACACCGACCAGCTGGACTACAACCTGGCGGTCAATGTGCAGCATAACATGCGCCACAACATGCGCATCGTCGGCGGCGCCAACCTGCGCGTCAACCGCACGAATTACTACTCGGAGGTTAAGGACCTGCTGGGCGGCGACTATTGGTATGACATCGACAAGTTTGCCGAGCGCGACATGGCCAGCGCCGAGGCTTACCAGAACGACCTGGATTACTACTGGGCTACGGGGCACGCCCGCATTGCCCGTGCCGGCGACAAGTACGGTTACTACTACCGGGCGCACCTGCTCGAAACCAATGCCTGGGCCAACTACACGTGGGGCATCGGCGGTTTCTCGCTGGGCGTCTCCGGATCGGTCGGCTACTCGAACATGTACCGCGAGGGCATGTGGCGCAAGGGATTGTTCCCCAACGATTCGAAAGGCGATTCGAAGAAACTCGACTACCTGACCTACGATGCGAAACTTTCGCTGGGCTACAAGTTCTCGGGAGCGCATTCGATCGAGGCCAATGTGGCTTACATGCAGCAGGCGCCCAAGTTCGCGACGGCATTCGTGTCGCCCCGTACGCGCAACACGACCACGCCGGGGCTGAAGGCCGAGAAGGTGTTCGGCGCAGACCTCACCTACAACCTCAACCTGCCCTACATCAAGGCGCGTCTTTCGGGATACTATACGACGATCGAGGACCAGTCGAAGGTCATCTCGTTCTACGACGATACCCGCAGTTCGTTCACCAACTTCGCCATGAGCGGCATCGACAAACGCTACTACGGCGTTGAGTTGGGCCTTTCGGTTCCCGTATGGAACGGCCTCTCGGTCGTGGGTGCCTTGAGCTGGGGCGACTATACCTATACGTCGAATCCCAACTTCGTGCAGACGGTTGACAACGTGGACAAGATCGTACTGAAAGATAAGGTCAACTGGGACGGTTATCATGTGGAAAGCTCGCCGCAACTGGCTTTCAACATCGGTCTCGACTACCGCGGACCGCGCAACTGGTTCGCCGGTGTGAACTTCAACTACTACGACAACATCTATCTTTCGATGAACCCGATGTACCGTACGGCTACCGCCATTAAGTATTATACGAATGTGCTGACTTCCAATACGGCCACCAATGCGCAGAAGGCATCGGCCCTCTCGTCGATCAAGACCCTCCGCAAGCAGGAGAAGTTTGACAGCGCATATACGTTGAGCGCCAATATCGGCAAGAACTGGTATATCCACCGGGTCTACATGCTGGGCTTCAGCCTCGAGGTGAAGAACATCCTCAACGATCAGGACATCCGCACGGGCGGTTACGAGCAGATGCGTATGAGCAAGGTCCGCGGCGAGGGCGGCGAGCAGATTTACGGCCGCTTCCCCTCGAAGTATTTCTACCTGTTCGGTACGACCTATTACCTGAATGTCTATTTCCGTTTCTAATCGCGCAAAGCATAATTTATGAAAAGTCTTAAAATAGCATTGGCGGCTCTCGTCGGTCTGGTGGCCGTGAGCTGCTACAACGATTTCGACACTCCGGCTCCGCAGAAGCTCTATACGGCCGACGATATGGCCGCAATGGGGCTTACTCGGATCACCATTGCCGAAGTGAAGGAAAAATTTGGTCCGATCTCCAATACGGGAACCAACGACAATTTCTCCACGACCAAGACCCTCAAGTTCGGAACCCGCACGTCCGAGGAGGCCAAGTTCGACGGCCTCATGGAGTGGCCCGAGGCTTCGAAATACTACATCAAGGGCAAGGTGATCAGCAGCGACCGTCAGGGCAACATCTACAAGTCGCTCTATATTTATGATGATGGTGAGTGGGATGGGGATGACCAGACCGGAAAAGCCGGTATCGAGCTGAAGCTCTACAACGGCCTTTATCTCGACTTCCTGCTCGACCTGGCTTCGAAGCCGATCAAGAGCCAGTGGGTCTACGTGCGTCTCGACGGTCTCTATCTGGGTAACTATCGCATGATGCTTTCGATCGGAGGCGCTCCCTCGGACGGCATCAACACGGCCGGCAACCACAAGTTCTACGCCAACTCGAACCTCGACAACCCGAAGGTTGCCGCCCTGAACGTCTTCCGCGGCGAATACACGACGCTCGACGACTCGGACATCAAGGAGGTCGACGGTTCGAACTACACGTCGCTCGGCGAGGCCGATCTGGGCCGGCTGGTGCGTTTCAACAAGATCAAGATCCGCTATGCGGGTGTGAAGAATCAGGACGGCGTGACGCCTCCGAACCTCAAAAACGGCGGAAATGCGAATCCCTATCCGAGCTGGATCGTGACCGACTGGGGAACGCCCATCTTCGGCGCGTGGTATCGCTGGGCCTACAACAACAGCGAGCAGAATATCCGTCTCTACGGTTCGGTGCTGATGAGCTACAACGATGCGGCGGAGTACACTTCGGACCCGGGCGTTTACGGCATCCGTACGAGCGGTTACAGCCAGTTCGCCATGAAGCCCATCCCGAAGGACGGCACGGAGGGTACGGTGCTGGGCATCTACGGCATCTATGCGAAGAAGAGCGATTTCACAGGAGGTTCGGAGGACTGGGCGCAGTACCAGATCTCGGTGAGCCGTATCGAGGACCTCGGCTTCCCGCCCGAGTCGCTGCTTTCCGAGGAGTGGATCAGGGCCAATACGCCCGCCTCGTCGCTGACGCCTCCCGTGAAGAACGGCGGCGACGATTACGAGGGTGACTGATCCCGCGTTTGAGCAATAAAAAACTGCGGCCCCGATGGGGTCGCAGTTTTTTTGTGCCGCGGCGGCAGCGCTACCGCTTGTTCCATTTGCAGGAGGTCTGGTAGTAGCCGATCGCGCGGTCGACCTGCACGGCGTCCTTCCGCTCCATCGCTTCGAGGTGGTGGGGATTCTCCTCGGTGGGAACCACGCGGTACTGCTCGAAGCGGCGCACGGGCGACAGAATCGTGAAGGTGTCGCCTTCGAGGTAGCCGAGGTCCTGATAGGTGGCGATGAACGCGCGGTTGACATATGCCGGGTCGAAGATGCTGCGGCCGTAGAAATGCGAGTCGTAGCTCATGTTGAGCAGCGACAGCAGGGTGGGCATCAGGTCGATCTGCGAGACGATGCCGTCGACCACTCCGGGTTCGATAAGCCCGGGGGCGAGGATCAGCGCCGGGATGTGGTATTTCTGCAACGGAATCTCGGTGCGGCCGGCGCTAGAAGCGCAGTGATCGGCCGTGACGAGGAAGATCGTGTTTTCGAACCACGGCTGCCTGGCTGCTTCGGCGAAGAACCGTCCCAGCGAATAGTCGCTGTAAAGCACGCCTCCGGCGCGGCTCTTCGAATCGTTGGGAATGCGGATTCGTCCGGCGGGGTAGGTGAAGGGGCGGTGGTTGCTGACGGTCATCACGTGGGCGAAGAACGGCTTGCCGCTGCGGGTCTCCTCGTTGAGCGTGCGGATGACCTTCCGGTAGGCGTCTTCGTCGCAGACGCCCCAGATGTTGGCGAAGGTGATCTCTTCGGGTTTGTAGCTTTTCTGGTCGACGATGTCGTATCCGTTGCCCGAGAAGAAGGTCTCCATGTTGTCGAAATAGCTGTTGCCGCCGTAGAAATAGGTCACGTTGTATCCCTTGTCGCGCAGCAAGGCTCCCGCGGAGTGCATTCCGGCGTTGTTCGGACGCTTGATGATGCTCTGGCCCGGACAGGGCGGCAGCGAGAGCGTCACGGCCTCCAGGCCGCGCACCGTGCGGTTGCCCGTGGCGTATACGCGGTCGAACGCCAGTCCCAGTTTGTAGAGCGAGTCGAGTGCGGGCGTGATCCGTTCCGTGTTGCCGAACCGCTCCATGTACGAGGCGCTCATGCTCTCCATGGTGATCAGCACAATGTTGCGGCGGATCTCCTCCCCTTCGGCGCGCACGGCGTGCAGGTTGTCGCCCGTGCTTTGGTAGACCCCGTGCACGAAGGCTTCGGCCTCGGCTTCGGGACGCGTGAGGTAGAACTGTTCGTAGTCGAGCGTGTTCTTGACGAAGGCGTCGTAGAACTTGTAGAGTCCGTTGGCCTGCAATTCGTTGACGTAGACGTTGTCGCTGTCCTGGAAGCGGGTGTTGAAGTTCAGCAGCCCGATCGCGGCGAACAGCGCCGCGACGTAGGCCGGTCCGATTACGGCTTTCCACCTCCAGCCTTTCAGGCATTCGGTCTGCACGAGTTCGCTGCGGAAGAAGTACCACGTCACGAGCAGCGTCACGACGACGATGCCCAGCGTCATCGGAATGACGGGGTAGGACTCCATGATGTTGCCCACCACCTCGTTGGTGTAGACCAGGTAATCGACGGCGATGAAGTTGTAGCGGACGCCGAATTCGCTCCAGAAGAAATATTCGCTGATGCCGTTGAAGATGATGGCGCCCACGTAGACGACGATGAAGAGGGCGAACCACACCGTGGTCCAGTGGCTGCGGAATCCGGGCAGGAAAAGCCGCAGTGCGAAGCTGCCGGCCCAGTAGCCCAGCACATAGAGGGCGATTCGCGGCGCGACGCTTCCGTATTCGTCGAAGATCGTGTTGAAGAACGCCACGTAGCAGAACGCCGCCACGAGCAGGGCGAGGAGGATGTAGCCCCACGGCTTTCTGTACTTGGTGCGCGAAACGCTCAACATGAAGAGCCAGAGGAAAATGAATCCCGCCGTCGCGGCGCAGAAATCGTTCACGGCGCCCAGCAGGAAGACTTCGCACCATTCGCCGAATGAGAAGGCGAGTGAGGTGGTCTGCTCGTTGAAAAGCAGTACGACGCGCAGCACGAGGCCGACGGCGACGGTCAGCAGCGACAGTTTGAGATAGAGGCCGGAGACCAGCCGAATACTTTTTTGCATGATGAATTTGGGAATTAACGGTACAAAGTTAACCATTTTCAGCCCGTTCGGAAAAAGAAAAGGCAGTCAACCGGGTGACTGCCTTGTTCTGTCGGTTTGAAAAATCGTTTGTTTTGGTGCTTACTTCGACGGGCGCATGACGACCTTCACGAGGTTTCCGTCCGCAAGGATCTTCTTGGCGAGCGCCTGCACGTCGGCGTTGGTCAGGTCGCGGATCGCCTGTTCGTGGTCGGCGATGTAGTTCAGGCCCGAGCCGTATTTGATCTGGATGTAGTTCATCCATGCGCCGTTCTGTTCGAGGCTGTTCTTCCAGCTCTTGAGCATGAATTCGCGGTGTTTCTCGATGTCCTCGCTCTTGGGACCGTTGGCTGCGATCTCCTCGATCTCCTTCATCACGATCTCGCGCAGTTCGTCGGCCATCTCCTCGTTGGTGTCGAACGAAATGGTCATGCTGTAAGTCTCGCGGGGGATGTACTTCGTCGAACCCTGGACGCGCACGCCGTAGGTTCCGCCCTTCTCCTCGCGGATCGAAACGAGATAGCGCGAATTGAGCGCCTGCGTCAGGAACGTCAGGGCCATTTTGTTTTTGAGCGTGTAGGGCATCTCACCCGAGAAATGGTAGTTGACCGAGACCTTCGGCTGCTGCATCGGAGCCGTGAACTCCTCCGTAACCTCGCCTTTCACCGGATAGGCCTTGTCGTCGACGTAATTGATCGGTTTGCGGGCGGCGGGGATCGAACCGATGTATTTCTCCACGAGGGGTTTCAGCGTTTCGGGGTCGATGTTGCCCACGAACGTGAAGACGAATCCGTTGGCTCCGGGGTAGAGCTTGGCGTAAATGCCGGGCAGCTGTTCGAAGTCGAACTTGTCGACGATCTCCGTCGAGATCATCTGACGGCGGGGATTGTGGCCGTAGGTCACGTCGGCCACCTTCTCCTGCATCAGGAAGTCGGGATTCGACTTGGCATTGGCGAGCTGGGCGAGGAGCATCTTCGTGAGATTGTCCACGTCGTCCTTGTTGAACCGGGGCTGCGTGAAATTGAGGTAGAGCAGCTGGAGCATCGTCTCGATGTCCTTGGGCGAGCAGACGCCGCCCATGGCGCTGGTGTAGTTCTCCACCGAGGGCTGCACCGAGGCCGTTTTGCCCGAAAGCTGTTTCTTGAGTTCCGTGGCCGAGAATTTGCCGACACCCGACATCGAGTTCACGGCGGGCATCATTTCGCCCATGTAGTACTCCTCGTCCGAGAGCAGCGACAGGCCGCCCTTGCCGACTACGCCCAGGCGCACTTCGTCGGCCTTGAAGGTCGTGGGTTTCACGACGACCTTCGCACCGTTGGCCAGCGTCCATTCCGTCGTTCCGAGCTGTTTGTCCTCGACCGTCTTCTTCACGGGCGAGCCTTTGAGCACGGTCCCTTCTGCGATCAGCGGCTCCTTGACCACGTTGTCCTCATAGGCCGTGACCTCCGATGCGGCCACCTTGTCGCGGATGGCGAGAATCTCCTCGGCGGTGGGCGTTGCGACGCCCTCCTTCTCGGGAGCGTTGATCACGATCACCTGATTCGTCGGGAGAATGGTCTGCTTCGCGAAGGCGTTGACGGCATCCACGTTGAGCATCTTGATCAGCATGCTGTCGAGCTGCCATTCGGTCTCGGCATCGGGCATCGGCTGGTTTTTCTGGTAGTTGTTCAGATAGGTCTGCACGAATTCGTTGTTGCGGCGGTCGTTGCGGTTGGCGTACGAGCGTTCGGCCTGACGCATCAGGTTCTCCTGGGCGCGTTCGAACTCGCTCTGCGTGAATCCGTAGCGGCGCACCTTCTCCATTTCGGTATAGAGGGTCTCGAAGCCGCGGGCCAGCTTGCCGTCCTCGGTCATGGCCACGAATACCGTGGCGTCGAGCGTCGGGATGATGCCGATCACGTCGCCCGTGCCCATGCCGGCGCCGAGGAACGGCGCGTCGGGCTGCATGGCGATCTCCTGCAGGCGGGCGTTCTCCATCGTGGACATGTAGGCCTCGATCACGTTGTTGGCCTCGGCCAGCACCGTGTTGGCGAGCTGTTCGGGAAGCGCCGGGCGCTTGATGAAGAGCTGCACCTTCGTACCCTGCATTTCGGGATCGGTGTAGATGCTGACGATCGGCTCCTCGTTGTCGGGAACCTCGATGGTCTCCTTCTGCGATGCGCCGGCGGCGGGAGCCGGAATGTCGGCCATCAGCGTCTTGATCTTGGACTCAATGGCGTCTACGTCGATGTCACCGACCACGATTACGGCCTGGTAGTCCGGACGGTACCATTGTTTGTAGAAATCCTCCAGCTCCTTGTGCCGGAAGTTCTTCAGTCCGTCGAGGTAGCCGATCAGGTTGCGGCGCTCGTATTTCGTGCCTTTGCCCAGCGCCTGCAACAGCTTCATCGTCGAACGCCACGACGCGCCGTCGCGCGTGCGCAGCTCCTCCATGATCACGCCGCGCTCCGAGTCGATTTCCGACGGCTCCAGCGCGATGAAGTGCGACCAGTCGTGCAGGATCAGCAGCGCCGAGTCGATGATTCCCTCGCGCGAGGTCGGCACGTCCTTCATGTTGTAGCACGTGTAATCCCAGCTCGTGCCGGCATTGAGGTTGGCGCCGAATTTCACGCCCACGGTCTCCAGATACTCCGTGAGCTGTTTGCCCGGGAGGTTCTTGGTTCCGTTGAAGGCCATGTGTTCCAGGAAGTGGGCGAGGCCCTGCTGCGAATCGTTCTCCTGGATGGCTCCCACATCGTGGAGGATGTAGAAATCAGCCTGGCCTTTCGGCTTTTCGTTGTGGCGGATGTAGTAGGTCATTCCGTTTTCCAGTTTCCCGGTGCGGACCTCCGGATCGGCCGGGATCGGCTGGTTCATCTGTGCCGCGGCGCTGCCGGCGGCGAACGCCGCGACGGCCAGCATCAATAATTTTTTCATGGGCATTTGTGGTATAAGGTTTATTGTTTCTGTGTCTCTTCGGGGCGGTATTCGATGATATCACCCGGCTGGCAGTCCAGCTCGCGGCAGATCGCTTCGAGCGTGGAAAACCGGATGGCCTTGGCCTTCCCGTTCTTGAGGATCGAGAGGTTGGCGGGCGTGATGTCGACCCGTTCGGCCAGTTCGCCGAGCGACATCTTGCGTTTGGCCATCATTACGTCTATGTTTATGATTATCGCCATAAAGTCGTCCCCCCCCCTTTTATCGTTTGCATTTCTCTCATGTCGTCTGTTTTAGATGGTCAGTTTCTGCTCCTCGCTCAAATTCTGGCCGATGGCGAAGACCTCGGCGGCGAAAAGGATCAGGATACCCATGATGATCATTGCGTAGGAGACGTGGAAACCCGCGTCGACGGTGTATCCGCTTCCGGCGAGCAGTTCGGCGGCGCGGCTGTTCATCACCCAGTCCACGGTGTCGCTGATCAGTTCGGTGACGATCGTCAGCATGCCGATTGCGCGCAGATACCAGACGTTGCGTTTGTCGAGCGTGCGCTCTTCGCGGATCGAGCGGCGCAGCGAGTGGATGATCACGAACATCAGTACGATGATGGCCAGGTAGAGAAGCGGGCAGAGCATAACCAGCGCATAGAGCCATGCGCTGCCGCCGATCGAACGGAATGCCAGCCCCAGCGGGGATGTGCCCGGGGCGTTCTGCTCGACGACCAGGGCGAGTTTGCGGACGTTGGCTTTGATTTCCACGCCCGGCGCCGCGGCGATTTCGACAGCCGTTTCGGGTTGTCCCGTCACCCGGATGTCGCCCAGCATGTAGATCATGCGCGGCACGCCGGATTTCCACTTTTCGGCGATGTCGTTACCGAGTTCCGCGCCTTCCGCCGCGCCCCGCGAGAAATTGGGCAGGATTCCGTGGGCGATGCTTGCCACGAGTACGATGAAAAACGTAATGTAAATGACCAGCAGGCGTTGCAGGAGCGATTTTTTGTTCTGCATGTGTGACTATTTTGGTTTTACAGTTGCAAAGATAGAATTAATTTTCGAAAAACAAATAATATTTATCGTTTTTCGATAAAATTTTTCGCGGCGGACAAAAAAGGACGGCACAGGCGGCCGTCCTTCGGATCGTCTCCGGAACGTTTACTCCACGTTGTCTTTCAGCTGTTTCCAGAATGAAGCGCTGATGGACATTGAGATCGAGATGGCCAGCACGTAGAGGATGAACATGACGACGAACGTGATGAAGCCGATGCCGATCGCGTTGCAGATGGCCTGGAAAATGCCGAATACGATGCCGAACAATACGCCGACGACCAGCGACACGAAGAACATGGTCCATTTGCTGCCGTAGGTGGCGTCGTTCGAAGCCTTGATGGCCTGTATCGGATTTTTGCCCTTTTCGATGAGGAAATAGTAGGAGAGCGTCCATGCGATCGAGAGCACGATGCCCGGGATGACCATGAAGAGCACGCCGATGAAAATCGGGAAAACCATCAGGCCCATCGTGATGAAGAACTCGCCCATGTAGCGGCGGTATTTGCTGTCGAAAATGCCCAGGGGATTGACAATCTCACCCTTGGCCAACTGTGTGGGCAGTAAGGTGATGGCGATTGTGGTCCCCACATTGAGATAAGGTATCCAGATCGTAATGAGCCATAAGGCCACTGCTGCGATCACCGAAGGTGCGTTCTTTACGCCGATGGCGACGGAATCCTTGAGGGTTTCTCCGAAATCGAGTTTTTTCACTTCCATAACTAACAGGTTTAAGGGTTAACATCAAAAACAAAAATACGAAAAAAATCGTATCTTTGCCTGCATAACCGTAAAATTCAATGCAATGGCTGAAAAATCTCGCTATAATTACCGGGTTGAACCGCAGGACGTGGATTTCACGCTGCGGGCGACAATCCCTTCGCTGGGCGGCTCGATACTCAACACCGCGGGCATCGACGCCCACGGCAAGGGGTTCGGAGTCGATGCGCTGAATGCCGACAACCATTCGTGGGTGCTTTCGCGCATGGCCGTCGAATTCGACTGCCAGCCCACGCAGTACACCGACTACACCGTGGCTACGTGGATCAGCGATTACGGCCGGGTGCTCTCGACGCGAAACTTCACGCTGACCGATGCCGCAGGCCGCGAATTCGGCCGCGCCGTGACGCAGTGGGCGATGATCGACCTGCAGAGCCGTTCGGCGATCGACCTCTCGTGGGTGGGCGACGCGCATGCCGACGCCATCGTCGATGCCGCGCCCCCGACGGACAAGCCGCGCAAGATCCGTGCGGTAAGCCCTACCGCGACGGCCGAACACCGCGTGGTTTACAGCGACATCGACTTCAACCGCCACGTCAACACGATGCGCTATATCGAAATGATGCTCGACATGCTGCCCGTCGACATGCTGACGCAGGAGGCTCCGGTGCGGCTGGACATTCATTTCCTGAAAGAGTGCCGCTTCGGGCAGACGCTGACGGTGGGGTGCGAGTTGCGCGGGCGTTCGGCGCTGTTCGAAATTTCGGCCGACGGCGCTGCGGCTGCCGTGCGTGCCTCTATCGAATGGAAATAGGCCTGCGGGGAACGCTTCGCAGGGCGCTTGTGGAACGGGTTTTGCAGTTTACGGCTGCAAAACCTTTTTTCATTATGGAGAGCGCAACCAAAACACAAGCGAAAAACAAGTATCAGGTAAGCATCGACCTGCTGAACGATGCCGTGGGCAAGGAGATCGCCACTTCGTTGCAGTACATGTATTTCCACACTCATTTCGAGGACGACCGCTACCAGTATCTCTCGAAGATCATGCGCGAGATTTCGATCGCCGAGATGCGCCACATCGAGGAGTTCTCCGACCGCATCCTGTTCCTGCAGGGCGACGTGGACATGAACGCCTCGTTCCGCACCCGGCAGGTCACCGACGTGAAGGAGATGCTGCGCATGGCCATGCAGCTGGAGCAGAGTACGATCGACAGCTACAACGAAGCCTCGCGCATCGCCTCGGAGAACAAGGACGCCGTAACGCACAAGATGTTTCAGGACATCATCGTCGAGGAGGAGCAGCATCTCGACACCTTCCGCACCGAGTTGCAGAACCTGATCGACTACGGCGAGGAGTACCTCGCGCTGCAATCGGCCGCCGGCAGCAAGCATACGTCGAAGAGTTTCAACCATTCCGGCGGCGGCGAATAGCGGTTCGCGCGGCGGAAAGCACTTCTGACGCAAAAAACGGAATCCTTTTGCCGGGGTCCCGTTTTTTCGGTTATCTTTGTACCTGAATCATTCGCGGGAACCTGTGCAAACCCCGGCCGGCGCATGAGTTCCTCCCGGGGGAGGGATTCGGGGCGGGGCGGGTCTGCCGATGCGGCCGGAGGCCGCAGGCGTCGGGTTGCCGGATCGGATGAACGGCATGAAATCGCCGGAATGCTCTGATACGATGAAAATAACGATTTTAGGACCTGCCCATCCCTACCGCGGGGGGCTGGCCTCGATCATGGAGATCATGGCCCGCACGTTCCAGCGGCGGGGCGACGAGGTCGACATCAAGACCTTCACGCTGCAATATCCCTCGCTGCTGTTTCCCGGCGAGAGCCAGACGGTTGCGACGCCTCCGCCTGCGGACCTCCGCATCTGCCGCTGCGTCAATACGATGAATCCGCTGAACTGGGTGCGCGTCGGCCGCCGGATACGCCGCGAGCGTCCCGATTTCGTGCTGATGAAGTACTGGACGCCCTTCATGGCCCCCTGTTTCGGGACCATTGCCCGCATCGCCCGCGGCAACGGCCATACGAAGGTGCTGTGCCAGATTGACAACGTCGAGCCGCACGAACGTCACCTGACCGACAAACCCTTCAACCGCTACTACCTGCATTCGGTGGACGGCTTCGTCTACATGTCCGAGCAGGTGCACAGCGAGCTTCGCGCGTACAGCGACGCTCCGGCCCTGTTTTCGCCGCACCCGCTGTTCGAGAACTTCGGCGAGCGGGTCGAACGCTCCGAGGCGTGCGTGCGTCTGGGGCTGGACCCTGCGAACCGCTACGTGCTTTTCTTCGGGCTGATCCGCGATTACAAGGGGCTTGACCTGCTGCTCGACGCCTGGGCGCAGCTCCGGCGCGCGGGCCGCACCGAGGGCCGCCGGCTGATCGTGGCGGGGGAGTTCTACACCGCCCGGGAGCCGTATCTGAACCGGATCGCCGACAACGGATTGCAGGACGAGGTGCTGCTCCACGACCGCTTCATCCCCGACGACGACGTGAAATATTACTTTTCGGCGGCCGATTTCGTCGTACAGCCCTACAAGACCGCCACGCAGAGCGGCGTGACGCAGATAGCCTACCAGTTCTGCGTGCCGATGGTCGTCACGAAAGTCGGGGGACTGGCCGAGATCGTGCCCGACGGCCGGGTGGGGTATGTCTGCGAACCCACGCCCGAAGGGGTTGCCGGCGCCATCGAACGGATGTACGAAGGGGACACGCTTCAACGCTTCCGGGAAAACTGCGTCGAGGAACGCCGCCGCTTTTCGTGGGAGGAGATGTGCAGCCGCATCACGGAGCTGTACGGGCTGGTGGCTTCCGGAAAATAGGGGGCGCCGCAGCTTCCGGGAGAACTGTTTTTTCGGCATTTCGTTTGTTATTCAGGCGAAAAGACCTATCTTTGCGGGACCTAACTCATACTCTTGCATATTGTGGCGTCACAATTCATCAATCTGAAATCCAGGTTGCTTAACCCGTATGTGGTATTTGCCGTCTGGATGCTCTGCACGGTTTGGATCTGCATCACGCAGTCGCTGGCCGGGCCTCAGAACTACAACAATTTCCTGGTCTTCCGCGGGGTGTTCGACCATCTGTTCTCCTCGCTTCCCCTTTACGAGCCCTATCCGCTCGAATACGGGGATATCAACCATTACGGTCCGATTTTCGCCTTTATCATCGCACCTTTCGCGGTGCTGCCGCCGTGGCTGGGCATGTCGCTGTGGTGCATGAGCCTTTCGCTGCTGCTCTACTGGACCGTCCGGCAGCTGCCGATGCCCGTGGTGCTGACGAGCCTGGTGCTGTGGCTGACGCTCAACGACTTTTACGGAGCCTGCTTCAAACAGCAGTTCAACATCGCCGTCGCGGCGCTGGTCGTCGGGGCGCTGGCCATGATCGAGAAACGCCGCGAAGGATGGGCCGCACTGTTCATCGTCATCGGTACGTTCGTCAAGATTTACGGCATCGTCGGGCTGGCCTTTTTCTTCTTCGTGCGGCGCAAAGGACGTTTCATCGGGTATATGGCTTTGTGGAGCGCCATGGCCCTGCTGCTGCCCCTGCTCTTCGTCAGTCCCGAATACCTCTGGTCGCAGTATGCGGCATGGGCCGCCGACATTGTGCAGAAGAACGGTGAGAACATGTTCTGTGCCTATACGAACATCTCGCTGGTGGGCTGTGTGCGCAAGATCAGCGGTTCGCCGGCCTATTCCGACCTGCTGATCATCGTCCCCGCCATGGTGCTGTTTCTGCTCTCCTACCTGCGCACCGGGCAGTACAAACACTTCAGCTACCGCCTGACGATGCTGGCTTCACTCCTGTTGTTCATCGTGCTGTTCAGCAGCGGCAGCGAACACAGCGGCTATGTGATAGCCGCGCTCGGCATGGGTATCTGGTGGGTGAATTTTCCCCCCCCCGCACGCGGCCGGCTCGAATGGACGCTGCTCCTACTGGCCCTGTTCGCCAGTTTCTCCTATAACTTACTCCCGACTAAGTTCTACCGTGGCGTATTCGTAGCCTACGCGCTGCGTTCGCTGCCGTTCTTCGCCATCTGGCTCCACTGCATCCGGAGGCTGTGGCGCGAGGATTTCGCCGTCACGGACGTCCTTCTGGACTACAAAACCCTGCCTGCGGCAGACGAGGCGGCAAACGAGGCGGCAGAATCCCGTCCCGCGCGGCCGGGCGACGGGCTCGACATCGTATGCCCGTGTTACAATCCGGCTCCGGGGTTCGTCCCTGCGCTGGCCCGCTCCTATGCGGAGCTTTGCGCCCGGTATCCGGACAAGCGCCTGCACCTGATCGTCGTCAACGACGGTTCGCCGCATGGTTTCGGCGAGGAACAGCACGGGGCGCTGCGGCAGGCCGTTCCGGATGTCGAGATCGTCGATATTCCGCACGGCGGCAAGGGCGCTGCCATCCGGGCCGGCATCGCCCGTTCCCGGGCCCCGTATACCATCTATACGGACATCGACATGCCCTATACGGCGGAGTCGATGTGCGAGGTGATCGACCGGGTGTTCGCAGGGACCGACGTGGTGATCGCCGTGCGCAACCGGAGTTACCATTCGCGGCTTTCGCCCATGCGCAAGATGATGTCCTACGGGTCGAAACTGCTTAACCGCATCTTCCTCAACATCCGCCATACCGACACGCAGGGCGGTCTGAAGGGCCTCTCGCCCCGCGCTCGGGCGGTGATGCTGCGCACACGCATCTCCGATTTCCTGTTCGACACCGAATTCGTCGTCCTCGCCGCACGCGACAAACGCCTGCGCATCGAGGAGGTCGAGACCATGCTCCGCGACGGCATCGTCATGTCGGCGATGTCTCCGCGGGTGTTGTTCCGTGAATTGAGAAACTTTTTCCGTATCGCCATCCGCCTATGACTGTGACACTCGGTTTCGACGTCGAGGAGTTCGATTTTCCGCTCGAAAGGGGCCGCGGAATCGATTTCGGCACCCAGCTTGCGGTCAGCTCCGAGGGGCTGGAGTTCCTGCTGGACCTGCTCGCGCGGCTGGAGCTGCGGGCCACGTTTTACACGACGGCCAATTTTGCCCTCCACCGCACGGACCTTGTCCGCCGCATCGTCGCCGGAGGCCACGAGGTGGCTTCGCATGACTATTACCACGGGCTGACCGCCGGGTCGGACCCTGCCGGCAGCCGGCGGACGCTCGAAGAGCTGACCGGACAGCGCATTGTCGGCTACCGTGCCCCGCGGCTGGCCGCCGCTTCGTCCGCGGCGCTCGCGGCGGCGGGGTACAGGTACAATTCGTCGATCAATCCGACGTGGATTCCGACGCGCTACAACAACCTCCGGGCCCCGTGCTCCGTGTCGCGGGAGGAGGGGCTCACGATCTATCCGGTTTCGGTCTCCGCGCCTTTCCGCGTGCCGCTGTTTTGGATTTCGCTCCACGTCATGCCGCTGCCGCTCTACAAACTGCTGTGCCGCAGCGCCCTGCGCCGCGACGGGCACCTGAACCTCTATTTCCATCCGTGGGAGTTTTCCGCACGGCTGCGCGAGCCGGCTTTCGGTGTTCCGGGCTATCTTACGCATTGTTCGGGGACGGACCTGCAACGGAAATTCATCCGGCTGCTGGAGTGGCTGAAAGCCCGCGGCTGTCGGTTTTTGACCACCCGCGAATACCTCGGATGCGATGAGTAGGGTAGCGATGATGCTCCGGAGGCTCTATGAGAGTCCGTTCGTGCGCTTCGCCGTGGTGGGAGGCGTCGCCACGGCGGTCAATTACGCCGTTTACGTCGTGCTGGTGCGGTGTTTCGACGACCTCTGGCCGGCCCTTGCCTATTTTTGCGCCTTCTGCGTCAGCATCGTCTGCAACTTTCTGCTGTCGAGCTATTTCACCTTTCGGGTACGGCCCTCTGCCCGCCGTGCCGTGCGGTTCCTGACGGCCCACCTCATCAACCTTGTGAACGAACTCGTACTGCTCGAAATCTGGCTGTGGGCGGGCGTTCCGAAACTCTATGCGCCGCTGTGCGTTTTTCTGGTCGCCTTTCCGGTCAATTTCCTGATGGTGCGCTTCGCCCTGCGCGGGCGTTTGAAATCCTGAAAAAACGGACCCTGCCGTGCGATGCGCGGCAGGGTCTCCTTCTTCATTTATTCGGGTGTAGCTTGGGCTACTTCTTGATATTGGGCAGTTCCAGCCCGTATTTCTTTTTCCGGTCTTCCGCTTTGAGCCACAGTCCCAGCAGCATCGCCAGCACGCCGCATGCGACGAAAATCAGCATCGGACGGGTGTAGTCGTAGGGCATTCCCTCGGTCCGTCCGGCGTTGAAATATTTGAGTGCGAAGCCGAAGAGCATCGGGAAAAGGCACAGTCCGATGTTCTGAATCCAGAATATCAGCGAATAGGCGGAACCCAGATAGCGCGTCTCCACGATCTTCGGAACCGAGGGCCAGAGTGCGGCCGGAACCAGCGAGAACGAGATGCCGAGCAGGACGATCGAGCCGTAGGCGACGGGCTTGCTCGGGAACTCCGGGAGCACGAAGGCGAAGGTCAGGTGGCAGACGATCATCAGAATGGCGCCTAAAATGAGCATCGTGGCGCCCTTGCCCTTGTGGTCGAGGTATCGGCCCAGGAAGGGGGTGATGGCCGCCGCGCCCATCGGGAACCAGCGGAAAATGTCGGCTGCGGTCTGGGCCGATACGCCGAGGTTGCTCTCCAGCATGTTGGTGGCGAAGCGCTGGAAGGGGAAGATGGCCGAATAGTAGAGCACGCAGAGGAACGCGATGATCCAGAACACCTTGCTGCTCAAGATGTACTTCAGGTCGCTGACCTTGAACTCCTCCTCGCTGCCGCCTCCGCCCCGGCTGTCGAGACCCAGTTGTTTGTCCAGTTTGCGGTCCATGAAGGAGAAGATCACGAACGTCAGCAGGCCGATCAGCAGCAGCACGGTGCAGAATGCCACCGGTCGTACGACCGTTGCGGGAGCCATGTCGGCGAGCCACGGCGAAATGGAGAAGATGGCGAAAACGCCGACGCGGGCAATGGCCATCTCAAGTCCCATGGCCAGAGCCATCTCCTTGCCTTCGAACCACTTGGCTATGGCTTTTGATACGGTGATGCCGGCCATCTCCATGCCGCAGCCGAAGATCATAAAGCCCAGCGACGCCAGTTTGGCCGAGGCGGGGAACGAGGTCCACCACGAGCCGAGCCACGTTTCGATGCCCGAACCCGCGAACGAGTCGCTCACGGCGTAGTATTTCAGACAGGCGCCGATGAACATCAGCGAAGCCGACAGTTGGCCGGTGAACCGCACGCCCATCTTGTCGAGGATGATGCCTGCGAGGATCAGAAATCCGAAGACGTTGAGTATGAACTCCGAACTGCCGTACATGCCGAATACGTCGGGGGTCCATCCGCGCTGTGCCTCGATCATGCTTTGCAGCGGCGACATCAGGTCGACGAACATGTAACCGAAAAACATCGTGGACGCGATGAGCAACAACGCCGTCCATCGGGCTGCGGGCGAGTCGTTGAGTTTACGTTGGATAGTTTCTGCCATATTTTTTTGTGTTGAGTTAGTTATCCAGTGATGCGTAGCGTTTCAGCACCTCGTAGGCTTCGGTGATTCCCAGTTCGCCGGCTTTCGAGAGGTCGAGGCAGCCCTTGCGGGTGTCTTTCATAAACAGCTGGATGATGCCGCGGTTGTAGTAGGCCTCGGCGAATGCGGGGTTGAGCGAGATGGCTTTGGTGTAGTCCTCGAACGCCTCGGGCAGGCTGCCCGAGAGGGCCAGCAGGTTGGCGCGGTTGTAGTAGGCGTAGGCGAAGTCGGGGAAGAGCTTCACGGCCTTGTTCAGGTCGGCCACCGCCTCGTCGTAGCTGTACGTGCGTTTCGAATTGTTGTTCAGTCGGTTGGCGGGGTCCGAGTCGATCGTGATCCGCTGGTAGGAGTTGTCGATCGACGAGATGAAGTCGATCATCTCGGCGCGCGTCGTCGAGCGGTTCAGGTAGAGGAACGGGTTCGACGGGTTCAACTCGATGGCCGACGAATAGGTGCTCACCGAATTGGTGTACTGCTTGATGAGCGACTGCGTGACGGCGCGTTCGAAGAGCACGGTCCATGCGGGGTTGCTTGCGTTGAGCTCCTGCACATACTGCTTGTCGAGCATCACCAGCGTGTCGGGCGCGATGTTGCTCTCGCGGCACGAGAGGGTGAGGTATTCGTTGCCGATGCGCTTCTTGAAGTCGTCGACGCGTTGCAGGTGATAGGGTTTGGCTGCGGGAACCGAGTCGGGGCGCATGAGCGTGAACTTGAACAGCGGCAGCAGGCGCATCTCCTCGTGTCCGCCGTTGTGGCCCGTGATGCGGTCGAAGCTGCCTCCGGCGAACTTGCTGTCGAACGACAGCAGGCGGTCGAAGCGTTGCGTGGTGTCGGCGTAGATCGAATAGGTGCTGTCGTTCAGGCGCGAACGGTATTCGGCGATTTTCCGCTGGGCGATCGAGCGGTCCTCTTTGGCGCCCTGCGGGTCGCGGAGCAGTTCGCGCAGCCGGCCGCGGTAAATGTAGGCGTTGGCGAAGTCGGGGTATAGCTTGATGGCCGAGGTGTAGTCCTCCACGGCGCGCTCGATCTCGCCCAGCTGGGCGTAGACGCCTGCGCGGTTGTAGTAGACCAGCACGTTGTTGGGCGAGTAGAGCGCCACTTTGTCGTAATCCTCCAGCGCGCGGTTGTAGTCGCCGATCTGCGTGCGCAGCATCGCGCGGTTGAAATAGGTCAGCGAGTTGGTCGAATCGAGCTGGATCACCTTGTCGAAATCGGCCAGCGCCTGCATCGGGCGGTTGGTGGCGTTGTAGACCAGCGCGCGGTTGAAGTAGGAGAGCAGGTAGGCCGAATCGCACTCGATGGCCTTGTTGAAATCCGCCTCGGCCTCCTTGTACTGTTCCTGCTGGAGGTGCAGTCCGCCGCGGCGGTTGTAGCCGTTGGGATTCTCGCGGTTGGTGCGTATCGCGGTGTTGAAATTCTCGTAGGCGCGCGTGGTGTCTTTCAGGTGGAGGTAGCTCAATCCCCGGCAGATGAAGGCGTCGGCCACCTTGTTCTCCTGGCGGATGAACTTGTCGAAATCGTCGATGGCCTCCTTGAACTGCTGGTTCAGCAGGCGCGTCACGCCGCGGCTGTAATAGGGGCCCGGCAGGTCGGGGCGCAGCTCGATCGCCTCGCGGAAGTCCTGCAAAGCGTCATCGTAGTTGCCCAGGCGCGAGCGCGTGATGGCGCGGTAGGTGTAGGCCTGCGTGTAGACGGGATTGAGCCGGATGGCCGTCGAGAAATCGTCCTCGGCGCCCAGCAGGTCGTCGAGGTTGTATTTGGCGATGCCGCGCAGGAAGTAGCCTTCGAAAGCGTCCTCGTCGAAGCGCAGCAGGGTGTTCAGCGTGCGGATGGCCTCCTGGTAATCGTTGTTCATCATGCACGAACGTCCGACCCAGAAAAAATATTCCCGGTTGTACTGTGCGTGGGCTTTCGTGCCGCACAGCAGGGCGGTTCCCAATATGATTCCGGCGATGAGTTTCCGCATGCTGACTGATTTTGCTCTTTAAACGGGCTTTCCGTGCGATTTATTATTCCTGTTCGTATCCGAACCTGCGTAATTGCCGTTCGTTGTTGCGCCAGTCGTCGCTGACCTTGACGAACAACTGGAGGAAAACCTTCTTGCCGAGGAACTGTTCCATGTCTTCGCGCGCCGTCTGTCCGACCCTCTTCAGCTTCTCGCCCTTGTGGCCGATCAGGATGCCCTTCTGCGAGTCGCGGGCCACGTAGATCGTCGCCGCGATGCGGTCGATCGTCGGCTCCTCCTTGTAACTTTCGATCTCGATTTCGCAGCAGTAGGGGATCTCCTTGTCGTAGAATTTGAGGATCTTCTCGCGGATGATCTCCGAGGCGAAGAAGCGCAGCGTCTTGTCCGTAAGCGTATCCTTGGGGTAGAACGCCGGGCCTTCGGGCAGCAGCGAGAGGATGGTCCGGAACAGCCCTTCGATGTTGAAATTCTCCTTGGCCGACGTGGGGACGACCTGCGCCCCGGGGATTTCGGCCTGCCATTTGTCGACCAGCGCTTCGAGCGCTTCGGGCGTCGAGAGGTCGATCTTGTTGATGACCACGACGGTCGGAATGCCGCTCCGGCGGATGCTGTCGACGATTTCGGCCGAGCGTTCGCTCTGCTCCACGGTGTCCGTGACGTAGAGGATCACATCGGCGTCGGTCAGGGCGCCCGTCACGAACTTCATCATCGACTCCTGCAACTTGTACGAGGGCTTCAGGATGCCGGGCGTGTCGGAGTAGACGATCTGGAAATCCTCGCCCGAGACGATGCCCATGATGCGGTGGCGTGTGGTCTGCGCCTTGGAGGTGATGATCGAGAGTTTTTCGCCCACGAGGGCGTTCATCAGCGTCGATTTGCCCACGTTGGGATTGCCGATGATATTTACGAAGCCGGAACGGTGCATTTTTTTTGCTTTATTCGCAGACAAAGGTAGGGATTTATTCGAATTTATCCTATATTTGTTTTACAATATGCTAAAATCGCACTGCCTATGAAAAAATGAGAACTTTTGATTCTTAATGCCGCTACGGCGGCACACGACATATAAAAGCGCATCGGCTTTTCTTCTTACATTCAGAACTTGGACACTTTTGAATCACAGAGAGGAATTAAAGTTGATGCTCGCGCTGTTTTACGGCGCGGGCATTCCTTTCATCTTTCTGTGCAGGCAGTCCAAGGCCTTGAATGTGGATG
>OOAQ01000304.1_pt1 | contig 41927 bp, 17 predicted proteins | sample 1671051 | NCBI WGS metagenome assembly OOAQ01 (sample SAMN06348117, study PRJEB24527) | human gut metagenome | biome: human gut; feature: ankylosing spondylitis patient; material: feces | host: Homo sapiens | place: China | collected 2015-10
TTGTTGCTCAGGTACTTAAAAAAAATATTTTATAATAGTGTTGCGGAATTAAGGTCTATAAGAAAAACATAAAATCGGAATGGAACCAAATCAATCTCCATTCCAAAATAGAGACAAAAAGTAATGCGGTAAGGAGCATACTGGATGACTCGAACGGACATGTCTGGATAGGAACGGACCATAAAGGAGTATTCATTTATGACTACGTAAATGATAACCTTGTCAACCTCCTGAATACCCCTATGTCTTCCACATCCCTTGCTTCCAACAGAATAAATACAATCTACCGTGATGATTCAGGCGTCATTTGGTTAGGAAATTTCAAAAAAGGAGTTTCTTATTATCACGAAAGCTTCCATGAATTTATTGATACCCAGCATAAAGAATGCGGTGATATAGCCTCCATTTTAGAGGATAAGGCCGGAAACATTTGGCTGGGAACAGATGGGAACGGACTTTATGTAAAAGAAAAGCAAAAAGGATTTGCCATTCGCAAACTATCCATCCCCGACATAGCCATCATCAGTCTTCTCGAAGACCATAAAGGACGGATTTGGGCAGGAAGTTATCAAGACGGATTGTTCTGCTATGAGAACAACAGTATTCGCCATTTTACTCCAGAGAACAGCCAACTGCCATACAGTGGCGTATGGAGTATGAAGGAAGACCGATATGGAAACTTATGGATAGGTTATGTACTGGAAACTTTGGTTTGTTTTAATCCGGACACAAATACTGCGACAAGTTATCTACTACCTGATGGGAATAATATCAATGTACTCAATATCTGTTATGACTATGGAGACAAAATGTATATCGGGACTACATACGGACTCTGTGTAATGGACATCGTGACGAGAAAACCCGAAATGATTTATGCCAATCGAAAAGAGACACAGCCATTCAAGCAGCTCTTCATTTCCACTGTATTCAAGGACGACAGAGATATATTGTGGTTAGCCCATAAACAAGGATTGACTGCCTGGGACTTAAAAAATGATTCACTACACTGGTTCGACGTAAACAACGGATTGTGTGACAATCTCATTAACAGTATAACCCAAGACAATCATGGTAACATGTGGCTTGCAACAAGTAACGGATTGTCTATATTGGAAGTAACCCCAGACACCCAGGAAGGAGTAGACTTTTCTTTCAAGAATCTTTCTACCAGAGACGGATTGCCAGAAAATCATTTCAACTCCCATTCCGCTTGTAAATTGTCCAGCGGAGATTTACTGCTGGGAGGCACCAGTGGCTATACATCTATAAATCCGAACAAGCTGACCGAAAAGAGCCGACCGCTGGCAAAGGTGTATTTTACAAATCTGACCATTGGCAATCAACATATAGAAGTAGACTCAATATATGAAGGGCGTAAACTATTAACAACTGTACTTGGCAGAACCCCATCATTGTCTGTCAGATATGACGATTATTTAATCTCCATCGAATTTGCCGCAGGCGATTTGCTGAATGCTGATAAAATAAGATATGCCTATAAACTGGAAGGATTAAATACCCAATGGTACTATACAAACGAGAACAAAGTAGCTTTCACCACCCTTCCTCCTGGCAATTACAAACTATTGATTAAAGCTTGTAACAGTGACGGTATATGGAATGACGAAGCTAGTGAGTTGAATATAACCGTTTCATCTCCAATATATTTATGTAATGTTGCTATCATCTTATACATATTGTTTGCCATTGGTATAATATCCTATGTAATATACCGATTCAAAAAGCATCACAACATAAGACTGGAGCAACAACGAGCAAAACTGGAGCAAGAACAAAAGTTGCTCCTGAATGAGATGAAGCTAAAGTTCTTTACAAATATAAGCCATGATTTACGTACACCACTGACGCTTATCATTAGCCCGTTACAAATGTTATTGTCAGAAACCCTGGATGACGGAATACGCAAAAAACTAAATACAATCAATAAAAATGCACAACAATTACTTACATCGATAAACTCTCTGCTTGATTTCCGGAAACTGGATGTAGGAGCCGAGACAGCTCATTACAAATCGGGAGATATTGTCAACTTTATCCGCGAGATTTGCAGTACTTTTCAAGAGTATGCTCTTGACCATACCATCAGCTTCTGTTTCATGTGCGAAGTAGAAAACCTGAACATGTCCTTCGATCCGGTTAAAATAAAAAAAGTAATGAACAACTTGTTGTCCAATGCCTTCAAATACACTCCTGATAAAGGAGAAATCAATGTACATCTTTATCGCGAAGATGACAATGTATGCATCTGTGTGGCAGACAACGGACAAGGTATCATAGACAAAGACAAGAAACATATCTTCGAACGTTTTTATCAGGTGCAACAAACTTCGGAAAAAACCGGCAGTGGAATCGGCCTGCATATTGCAAACGAATATGTACATCTACACAAAGGAACAATCTCCGTTACAGACAATTTTCCTAAAGGTTCCGTATTTACCGTTAAATTGCCTATCGTCACATATGCCAGTGAAAAGGAGGAATTACTTCCGGAACTGCTAAACAATGACAAAGCTCCGAATGAACTTCCCGTTCCAAATGCGGAAGAATTGCGGTATACCATCTTGTTGGTGGACGACAACAAGGATTTCTGTAGTTTCATGTCTGAATACCTGTCCGATGAATACGCCATACAGGTTGCCTACAATGGAGCAGAGGCATTGAAGATATTAGAAAAAAACAGTGTCAATATTGTAATAAGCGACATCATGATGCCAGTGATGAATGGAACAGAGCTATGTCGGCAAATCAAAACAAACATGCAATGGTCCCACATTCCCGTTATATTGCTTACAGCCCGTATGGCAGAAGAATACAAAAGTGAAGGATTTGAGCAAGGAGCCGATGACTATATCGTAAAGCCTTTTGACTTCAAATTACTAAAGCTGCGCATCAGGAAATTTATTGAATGGACAGAAAAAAGCCATCGTAAATTCAGTCAGAAAATAGAAGTGACACCTAATGAAATAACAATCACTCCACTAGACGAACAATTTATTGAAAAAGCTATCAAAATAGTAGAAGAGCGCATGAGTGATTCCGACTTCTCTGTGGAAATGTTAGGAGCAGAATTGGGGTTGAGTCGTAGCCATCTCTACAAAAAGCTGATGTGTATCACCGGTAAAGGTCCGGCAGAATTCATCCGGATTATCCGTTTGAAGCGCAGTAAGCAACTTCTAAAGGAAAGCCAGAAACAAATTGCAGAAATTGCCTATGAGGTGGGATTCAGTTCTCCAAAAAGGTTCACTGTAAACTTCAAGAATGAATTTGGAATATCACCATCTGATTACATCCGCAGTCTAAAATGATAACTTGAAACATAAAGGTATGTTATTTGAGACATGATAGACCTATGCTATTATGATAACTTTCCATATTTGCAGTAGCTTTTAATAACAGTTATTTTTAAATCTTAAATTAAAGTATTATGAAGTTACACGCAAATGTATGCTCTCAATGGGAATGGACAAAATTGAGACAATTGCTTGTTATCGTGTTACTAGGTTTGGGTATTGTTTCCACGTATGGACAAACCAAAACAGTATCCGGTATCGTTAAATCAGAATCGGGCGGTGAGCCACTTGTAGGAGCCACCGTCAAAGTGAAAGAAACCAATACGGGCGGCATTACCGACATCGACGGCCGTTACACCATCCAGGCAAATCTGGGACAAACATTGATAGTCTCTTACATCGGCTACCGCACCAAAGAGGTGAAAGTAGAGCGCACCACCCGCATCGACATACTGCTGCAAGAAGACAATGAGATGCTGGACGAAGTAGTAGTAGTGGGATACGGTACGATGAAACGCAGTGACCTGACCGGTTCCGTAGTCAGCGTGACGGGTGACGAACTGAAAAAGTCCGTAGTCACCTCGCTCGACCAAGCTTTGCAAGGACGTGCCGCCGGTGTGCAGGTGACCCAGAATTCCGGAACTCCGGGTGGCGGTATCTCGGTCAGCATCCGTGGTATCAACTCCTTGAACGGCAACGAACCGCTCTACGTTATCGACGGTGTAGCCATCTCAGGCAACAACACCAGCAACAGCAGCGTGCTCAGTTCCATCAACCCTGCAGACATCGTTTCCATGGAAGTATTGAAAGATGCATCGGCCACAGCCATCTATGGTAGCCGCGCCTCCAACGGTGTAGTACTCATCACCACCCGTCAGGGCGAAGAGGGCAAAACGAAGGTCTCCTACGAAGGTTACTATGCCTTGCAACAGCTTCCCAAGAAACTGGAAACACTGACACTCCCCGAATATGCAGTTTACCAGAACCTCCGCGCCGCCACCATCGGCTTCGGTGCACGCGAAGAGTTCAAAGACCCCTCACTCCTCAGCCGCGGTACCGACTGGCAGAATGAAATCTTCCGCACTGCCCCGATGCACAACCATCAGATAAACATCTCCGGAGGTTCGAAGAGCATGAAATACTCGCTCTCCGGCGGCTACATGCAGCAAGACGGTATTGTATTCGGTTCGGACTTTGAGCGTTTCTCTTTCCGCGTCAACATGGACAACGACATCAACAAGTGGCTCACCACCGGCTTGCGCGCCTCCGTAGCCCGTACACAGCAGACCAACAACGTAGACGGTTCGGGTGCCATCTACAATGCCCTGAACCAGCTCCCCGAAGTGCCTGCCCGCAACCCGGACGGCAGTTTCGGCATGCAGACGGAGAACATGTATGGAACTTACTTCTCCAACCCCCTCTCCGACCTTATCCAAAATGAAAACTATAGTCGCAACACACAAGTCTATGTCAACGCCTTTGCCGACATCAAGCTGTGGAAAGGACTCGTATTCCGCACGGAATATGCCGCCAACTTCAATTACAGCAACGACTATAAGTTTACCCCCTCCTACGACTACGAGCACTTCAAGCAGCAGTCGTCAGCAAGCCGTGGAGCCGGCAACGGAAGCAACTGGACATTGAAAACTTACTTTACTTATAATAATACCTTCGGCAAACACGGCCTCTCTGCCATGCTGGGACACGAAGCGCAAGAAAACAAGTACGAGTCGCTGAGCGGCAGCCGTACCAACTTCCTCTTCAACTCCGTACACGAACTGGATGCGGGTGATGCCACAACAGCAAAAGCCAACAGTTCCCGTGGTTCATCCGCCATCGAATCATACTTCGGCCGTCTGAACTACAACTACGACGACCGCTACTTGCTGACCGCTACGCTCCGTGCCGACGGTTCGTCTTCGTTTGCCAAAGAAAGTCGTTGGGGTTGGTTCCCTTCGGTAGCATTGGCTTGGAAAGTCAACAACGAAGCTTTCCTCAAAGATGTGGAAGCCATCAACTCACTGAAACTCCGCCTGGGTTGGGGTGTAGTAGGTAACCAATGGGCGGGTTCCTATGCCTACGGCGTCACCATGGCTTCGGCAGCCTCCATCTGGGGTACTGGTTTCTATGCAGGCAACTATCCTAATCGTGAACTGAAGTGGGAAGAAACAAACTCCTTCAATGTAGGACTCGACCTCGCCCTCTTCAACAACCGCATAGAGTTCATCGCCGATGCTTATTACAAGAAAACGGACAATCTGCTGATGCAAGCTTCTCTTCCTACCTACGTAAGCGGTCTGATTCGTGCACCGTGGGTCAATGCCGGTGCCATGACCAACAAAGGTGTAGAATTTACCCTGAACACGCACAACATCCAGACACGTGATTTCACCTGGACCTCAGGACTCACCTTCTCCATCAACCACAACGAAGTGACGAAGCTCTACTCCGAATCATCCGCTATTTCGGGAATCAACGGTTCGGAAACACTGACCTACACCATGGTGGGCGAACCGGTCGGGCAGTTCTACGGCTATAAAGTAATCGGTATGTTCAAGGAAGAAGGAGATTTCTACAAGAAAGGTGCCGACGGCAACTTCCTGCTCGACGAAACGGGCAACCGCATCCAAGTAGCCATCCCGAAAGACCAGACCATCGGCAAATCGGGCATCTGGGTAGGTGACTACATCTATGAAGACCGCGACAACAACGGTGTAATTGATGAGAAAGACCGCACGTTCCTCGGCAATCCGGCACCCAAATTCACGTTCGGCTTCAACAACTACCTTTCTTATAAAGGATTTGACCTCAACATCTTCCTGAACGGCTCGGTGGGCAATAAGGCTATCAACCTGATTCGCCGCACCTTCACCGATCCCATGCGTAACAGCAACCTGCTGAAAGAAGCTACCGGCATTGCCCAAATCGCCATGCACGACCCCGAAGTGGGCGACGAGGTACTTTCCAATGTTTACGTGGCCAACGCCGATGCAGCCAAAGTACAACGCATCACTACCAGTAGCGCCAACGACAACAACCGTATCTCCGACCGCTTTGTTGAAGACGCTTCCTACCTCCGCATAAAAAACATCTCGCTGGGGTACACCTTCCCACAGAAATGGTTGCGCCGTTTGCAGATAGACCATCTGCGCCTCTACGTCAACATCCAGAACCTCTGTACCATCACAGGCTACAAAGGCTACGATCCCGAAATAGGCGCTTTGAACTACAATGTATTGCTACGTGGTGTGGACGATGCGCGCTATCCTTCGCAACGTATCTATACATTTGGCCTTAACTTCAATTTCTAATGAGCCAGACAAATCATTTATCATTTAAAATCTCAATATAGTTATGAAACACAGATTTCTAACCCTTATATCATCGCTCCTTCTGCTTACGGCATGCAGCGACTCATTTTTGGAACGTGCTCCCGAAGGAAACTACGTAGATGTGACATACTACACTTCCGACGATGCACTCGAACAAGCCACTGCACCGCTTTACAACCGTGCATGGTTCGACCTCAACTCCCGCGCCATCGTGCCGCTGGGCAGTAACCGTGCCAACGATAACTTCAGTCGCTGGGGAGCTCCCGAGTTCACCAACTTCAAGGTGACAGCCCTGAGCGAAAACCTTGCCAATGCATGGACAGGTTTCTACTCGGTCATTACAATGGCCAATGCAGTTATCAGTGATGTGCAGACCAAATGTAGCAACAGCGTAAGCGAACGTGCCAAGCGCACAGCCATTGCCGAAGCCCGCCTGATGCGTGCTTGTGCCTACTTCTACATGGTTCGCCTCTGGGGACCGGTTATCATCATCGAAGACAACGACAAAGTGGTTGCCAATCCCATGCAACCGCTCCACCGCGAAGAAGATGTGCTGGAACTCGTTATTCGTGACCTCACTTATGCAGTCGAGAATCTTCCTGAAGTGGCAACCGCCAAAGGACGTGTCAACGCATGGGGTGCAAAAGGCATGCTTGCCAAAGTCTACCTCGCCCGCTCAGGCTGGAAAGGAGGCACACGCGACAACGCCGACCTGGAGAAAGCCAAGGAACTGGCCGCCGACGTGATAAACAACAGCGGCATCAGCCTTTACGAAAACTATGAAGACCTCTTCAAGTATAAGCACAACAACAATCCCGAATCGCTCATTGCCATGCAGTGGGTGCCACTGGGTGATTGGGGCGTATGCAACACTCTGCTTGCCGACCTCGCCGGCAACAGCAAGATGACCGGCGGTGTAAACGTATGGAGCAGCTATCAGGCAAGTATAGATATGCTCCAGCAATATGAGTTGGGCGACACTATCCGCCGCAACGCCACCTTCTGCACACCGGGTACATACTATTCATACATCTGCATTGCCGACGGTGGTTATACTTACGACGGCGCCACCTCTTGCATTAAAAAAGGTGTACCGGGCGGTCCGGACGACGACAACGACGGTTATATCCAGTCCATGAACTCTCCGCTCAACACCTACATCCTACGCCTTGCCGATGTTTACCTGACCTATGCCGAAGCTTGTCTGGGCAACAGCGAAGAACTGACCGGTGGTCCCGGCCTGGAAGCATTGAACCAGGTGCGCGACCGTGCACGTATCCCCCGCAAGGAACGCGTAACCTTCGAAGACATCATTCGCGAACGCCGCGTAGAGTTCTCGATGGAGTATTGTAACTGGTATGACATGGTATCGTGGTATCACTGGAAACCCGACTACATGCTGAATTACTTCCAGAACCAACACCGCGGCTACACAGTAGACCTCATCGTGAAAGACGAAGACGGTTACCTCCACTTCGGCAAGAAAGAAGGCGACACTTTCCTCGAAGGCATAGAAAATTGGCAGGAACCGGGCGAGAACATCGAAATCCACCACGGCAACATCCTGATGCCTTATCCGGAAAGCGATGTCATCCAGAATCCGCTACTGAACGAAGAACCGGTAGCATACGAATTCAGTGAATAAACCAAGTTATACATTCATTATCTCAAATAACGACTTTAATATGAAATATATACATTTTCCTTTTGTGTTGCTCACCATCCTGTTGGCATGCAACCTTTTCACCGCCTGCAACGATGACGAGGGCGGCGGTGTTCCCGTAATCCACCACATCCGTCTTGTCGACCCAGAGAAGGCCGACAGTACGTTCACCGATGTAAATCCGGGCACCATGATTGTAGTCATCGGCGAAAATCTGAATGATGTGCGGAAAGTGTTCATCAACGAACAAGAAGTTTCGTTCAATAGCAACTACGGCACTTCCACCAGTCTCATCCTCACTATCCCCGGCGAATTGCAACTGACGGGTGCCAACCCCGAACTGAAAGGCGAACTGCGTATCGAGACCTCGCACGGCATTGCCACGTACTCCATGCATGTACTCTCGCCCGCACCCTACATCACCCGTGTAGCCACAACCTTCCCCGTGGAGACGGGCACGCCTCTGCGCATCGTGGGCGGTAACTTCTACGAAATTCAGCGCGTTTATTTCACCACTGCCGTGGACGACATCACCAATGCACCTGTTTCGGTAGAAGTAACGGACTACACGGTAAACAAGAACTTTGACGAAATATCATTCAATGCTCCCGCAGGCCTGATTGATGAAGGCAGTCTGGTAGTGGAGTGCTATACCGCATCCGCATTTACTCCCTTCCGTCGCACAGCCCTCCCACCAAGTATCAGCAAGGTAAGCTCCATGATGCCTATCACGGGTACCACAGTTACCGTACTGGGACAGAATTTTATGGATATCGCCTCCATCACAATGGGCAATCGCTCGGTAGATCTCTCTACTGTTACCGTAAGCGAAGCTAACGATATGCTTACCTTTACCATGCCGCGTGCACCGCAAGGCACTTGCTCACTCGCCATTACCACAATGGGCGGTACTGCCGAAGTTCCGGGCTTCTATCCTTTGGAGAATATAGTATTGAACTATGACAACATCGGTTGGTTCTCCTGGGGCGGGCAAGCTGTACCCGTCACTGCCGACGGTACAGCAGCTCCTTTCTTCTCGGATGGTAAATGCTACAGCATATCAGGGGAACTTTCAGCATGGAATTACTGGTGGGGCCAATTGCAGAACGGTGCCGTATGGGGCATTGACACAGCCTTCCTGCCTACCGATACACCGACTTCCGAACTGGCTTTGCAGTTCGAATGCTTCGTGGCAGTGGAATATGGCGAAGGTCCTGTATTCCGCATCTACCTCAAAGGGAATGAGGCTCACAACTACACGAACTATCGTCCGGTGAGCGACTTCACCGGAAAAACCGAAGTAGGCCAATGGATGCAGTGCAGCATTCCGCTCTCCGAACTGGTAGACGAAACCACTTGGGGCGAGTTCCAAAAACGTGACGGTGACGAGTTGGCACTCCAGATGACAAACCCCAGCGAAAACGGTCCGTACAACATCGAAATGTATTTTGATAATTTCCGAGTTGTCAAGATACAATAATTCAATAATTTGAATTAAAATCGGGCACGGGATTACACAAAGTGACACCTTCTTTTAAACTCTTAGACGCTGATTCAATTGAATCAGCGTCTAAAAATAAATACACCGAAATTATTAAAACGAAATTTTACCGATACCATGACACAAATCTTCAAGAAAACCTTATTAACCAGCCTGGTTCTATTTCTGATGACAGCTTGCTCTGACGATAAAAAGGAGCTGAAAATCATCGTAGAGCCTACTTCTTTCCATTTTGAACAAACGGGTGGTAGCAAGAAATTCGGTATCACCCCCAATGAACCAGCCACTTTCCAAAGTTCGGAAGCATGGTGCAAAGTAACCTCGGAAAGCAGCACTCCCGTACAGGCAATCTATAACATAACCGTAGAACCCAACACTACGCCCGACGTGCGCAACGCCATCATCACCGTCAGCGTAAAGGAGCATATACAAGAAATCAACGTGGAGCAGGCGGCCTATATCCAAAGCGATGAACCGGAAAAATACACTGTACGCGAGAATCTCACAACCCACCAACTGATTAACGAAATGGGACTGGGCATCAACCTGGGCAACACGCTGGATGCCGTGGGCGACTGGATAGACCCAAGCAACATTCTCAATTACGAACAAGCATGGGGAAGCCCTATTATCACACAAGAAATCATTGAAGGATATGCCAAAGCGGGCTACTCATCTCTGCGCATACCGGTCAGCTGGGGCAATCTGCTGTCCGACGACTTCAAAGTGCATCCTGACCTGATGGACCGCGTAGAGAAAATCCTGAACTGGACCCTCGACTGTGGCATGGTGGCTATCATCAATATCCACCACGAAAACGAATGGATTAAACAAGTACCCACCGACAGCAAAGCAAAAGAAAAATTCACTTCCATCTGGAAACAGATATGTGAACGCTTCGAAAAGTACGGTGACCACTTACTGTTCGAGCCAATGAATGAAATCGGATACGATGAGATTTGGACTCCGTGGGGCGGTAGTGAAGCCGACAAGGCAAAGGCACTGGGATACGTGAACGACCTCAACCAGCTCTTTGTCGACATAGTAAGAAACAGTGGCGGCAACAACGCCAAACGTCATCTGTTGGTGGAAATCTACAACACCAACTTGGAGTATGCTTACGACCCCTTGTTCAAGATGCCGAATGATCCCGCAAACCGACTTGCTCTTACAGTGCATTACTATACTCCCGCAAACTTTGCCATACTGGGTGGAGGCGAGGTTGTCGATTGGGGTGTAGGCCGGGAAAGCTGGGGAACGGAAGCTGACTTCAAGGAACTGAACGACAATATGGACCTACTGAAGAAGAATTGCGTAGACAAAGGAATCCCCGTCATCATAGGCGAATATTGCGCCGACTCCAGAAACAGAACAAAGGAAGTGATAAGGCTCTTCTGTGTTTCCGTAACCGAAGCCATCTACTCGCGCGGCATGTGCCCGATGCTCTGGGACACTCCGGGGGGACAATACAACCGACAGACTTGCCAGTTTGACGATCCTCTCTTCTTAGAAGAAATGATGGCTATTCCGGTTAAATATCCACGGAATTAAACAAATATTCATAATCAATAATCAAATAAAAATGAACAGAATCAGCACTTGTTTCGCCAGCCTATTGCTTTCTTGTGCATTGACGGCACAAGCACAGCAATATCAACTGAATTCACCGGACGGAAAACTAATTGTCAACATCGAAGCCGGACAAACCCTCAACTGGGCGATTGCCCACGACGGTACCACCGTTCTTTTGCCTTCAGACATTGCCATGCAATGCACCGAAGCTGAGGGAAAGCCCATTGCTTTCACCTTCGGCAAAAATGTGAAGGTGACCAAAGCTACCCGTACTTCCGTCGACACTTCCTTCCCCACTCCTTTCTACAAAAAGGCGAATGTGAAGGACACTTATAACCAACTCACGCTGAAATGCCGTAACGGCTATAGCATACAGTTCCGCGCCTACGACGACGGAGCCGCCTATCGTTTTGTTTCCGAACTGCGCAAACCTTTCTGCGTGAAGGACGAGATTGCCGAGTTCAACTTCGACCGCGATTACCACGCTTTCGTGCCCTATATTAACGACAATCGCGCCGGCGAGCGTTACTGCTACTCCTTCGAGTCCTACTACGATGAGGCCCCCCTCTCTCGCATGTACAAAGACTCGCTTGCCATTACTCCGCTGATGGTAGAACTGGAGAACGGAAAGAAAGCCGTCATTATGGAAGCCGGATTGTCCAACTATCCCGGCATGTTCCTCACTGCCAACCCACAGATGCCCCACGGAGTGAAGGCAGAATTCGCCCCCTATCCACAGGAAACAGTCATCGGAGGCTATGACCGCTTGAACCTCGTCCCTACCAAACGTGCCGACGTTATCAGCAAGCCCAACAATGCCCCCTACTTCTGCCCCAACGGGCGTCCCACAGGGAAACAGACCTATCCTTGGCGTGCCGTGCTTGTTGTTACCCACGACACACAACTCGCCAACAACGACATGATGCAACGCCTCGCACCCGAATGCCGCATCGCTGACACATCCTGGATTAAACCCGGAAAAGTGGCATGGGACTGGTGGAATACTTGTAACCTGACCGGCGTGGACTTCAAGGCAGGCATGAATACGCCCACCTATAAGAAATACATCGACTTTGCCGCCGAAAACCAGCTGGAGTATATCATCATCGACGAAGGTTGGAGCGGAAAGGAATCATTAATGGAAGACATCAGTCCCGAAATCAATCTCGAAGAACTGGTGGCATACGGCAACCAAAAGGGCATAGGCATCATCCTCTGGGCAAGCTGGCGCAATCTTACGGGAGGAGGCGACATCTCCCCTGCCGTGGAACAAGTTATCAGCCACTACGCACAAATGGGAATCAAAGGTTTCAAAATTGACTTCTTCGACCGCGACGATCAAATCGCCATCTCTTCTACCGAACAGCTCGCAGCATGCGCCGCCAAACATCACATGTTGCTTGACCTACACGGACTGAAACCCTTTGGTATCCAGCGCGCCTATCCCAACATCCTCAACTTTGAAGGTGTGAAAGGACTGGAAAACAGCAAGTGGGAGCCCATCGTGAACGGTGCGCCCTTGCATGACTTTCCACGCTACGACGTTACCGCTCCCTATCTGCGCCAACTCGTCGGTCCGATGGACTATACGCCGGGAGCTATGGTAAATGCCACCCGTTCCTTGTTCCGCTCCGTCAACGATCACCCCATGAGCCAAGGTACGCGTGTACACCAGATGGCTATGTACACCGTCTTCGAGGCACCCTTGCAGATGCTTGCCGACAGTCCCAGCAAATACATAAAGGAACAGGAATGCACCGACTTCATCGCCAAGGTTCCCACTACCTTCGACGAAACCATTGCCCTTGATGGTAAAATAGCCGAATACATCACGATAGCACGCCGCAAAGGAAACACTTGGTTTGTAGGCAGCATGACCAACTGGACTCCGCGCAGCTGCACCATCGACCTCTCCTTCCTCGGCGAAGGAAACTATGAAGCTGAAATCTTTGCCGACGGCGTCAATGCCGACCGTGAAGCTACCGACTATAAAAAAGAAGTACGCATCGTCACTGCCAAAGACAAACTCAATGTACAACTGGCACCCGGCGGTGGATGGACAGCACGAATTACAAAAAAATGAATCTGAGAAAACTGTTTCTGCCATTGTGTTCAGTAGCCTTGTGCCTGCAATCCTATGCACAAGACAAATCCTTCCTTAAGGATATGCTCTGGTATATAGACAACCCTTCTGTATTTGAAAAAGGACAAGAGGAAGGACACGCTTGGCATATGCCCGAAAAGAGCATGCTACTGAATGGGACATGGAAGTTTTTCTGGTGCGATACACCGGAAGGGATACTTGCACACTTTTTTAACCCCGAATTCCCGGATAAGCAATGGGGCGACATCAAAGTTCCCTCAAACTGGGAAATGCAAGGTTATGGTGACAAGCTGTTCAGAAATGTATCTGCTCCCTTCGGGGTGAATCCACCACATGCTCCCAAAGAGTATAACCCTACCGGACTATACCGGCGAACATTCAAGGTACCTGCAAGTTGGGCAGCAAAAGACCAGATATTTTTAAGGTTCGAGAAAGTGGCATCCGCTTCTTTTGTATGGGTCAACGGTCATGAAGTGGGCTACAATGAAGGAGCACAAGAACCTGCCGAATACAACATCACTCCTTATTTGAAGCCGGGCGAAAACACGCTGGCTGTCTGTGTACTAAAGTATTCGGACGGCTATTACCTGGAAGGACAAGATTATTGGCGACTGGCCGGAATCTTTGACGACGTATGGTTGTACGCCACACCTGCTGTCAGGATATTCGACTGGCAAGTAATCACAGAGTTTGATAATACGTATACCGATTCGCAGTTAAGTATTCAGGTAAAAATCAAGGACTACCAAAAGAAGCCAAATGAGAATTATGGATTGAAAGCTTACTTAAAGGATAAAAACGGCAAGATTATCTGTAACTTTTCCGCAGCTCCATTTGAAATGGACGCTGCGGAAAAGACAATACAGTTGCATACCTTGGTACAAGAACCCCGGAAATGGACAGCCGAGACACCCGAGCTTTATACGCTCGGTCTGGAATTATCCAATCCGGCCGGTCTGCAGAAAGACAAGATAGAAACGGTCATCGGATTCAAAAAGACGGAAATCAAAGACGGTGTTTTTTATCTTAACGGTATCCCACTGAAAGTCAATGCACAAAATTCGCACATGCAGCATCCCGAAGAGGGACATGTCATGGACGAAGCCACCATACGCAAGGATTTTGAATTGTTGAAACAGTTTAATTTCAATGCCGTACGTACCTCTCACTATCCTCCGGTGAATAAGTATTTGGAACTGGCCAATGAATACGGGCTTTATATCATAGACGAGGTGGGCGATGAAGCCCATGCCTCGGAATGGATTTCAAGTCTCCCGGAATACGAAGAGATGTATCGCGAGCGATGCCGCAGAATGGTGTTACGGGACAGAAACCATCCCTGCGTCTTGTTCTGGAGCGCAGGAAACGAAAGCGGTGAAGGTATCAACATTACCCACACCATTGAAGAAGGGAAATCGCTGGACCCCACCCGCTTCTGGATGTATGGCGGAAATGCATTCTCCCATCCGGCAGAAGATATTATCGGACCCCGTTACCCTACTCCTATGGAACTGGAAATGCAGGTAGGCATAGGAGAGGATTCCCGACCATCGTTTATGGATGAATACTTATCGGTTGCAGGCAATGCCGGCGGTGCCCTGGACGATTATTGGGAAGCCATCTACCGACATCCCCGCCTGATGGGAGGGGCCATCTGGGATTTTGTAAGTCCGGGACTGACCGAACGGATAAGGCAAGTGGACGACCTTTCGCCCTTCCATACTCCCGCCCATCTGATGGGAAATGCCCGCTTAGTGAAGGAAGGAAAGAACACGGTGCTGGACTTGAACGGTCACGACCAATGGGTAGAGGTCTATCGTGCAGACAATGTGGAGTTGAACAGTAATGAACTGACACTCACTTGCAGAATCTACCCCCGGAAACTAGTAAGCAGTTGCGGCTCATTCATCACAAAAGGCAATTATCAGTTCGGGCTGCAACAACGCGGTAAAGACAAACTGGAATTTTATATCTATACTGATAAAAAGCATTCCGTATGCGCCTCCTTGCCTACTGACTGGGAATACAACTGGCATCAAGTGACGTGCGTCTACGACGGACAGAAAATGTCCATCTATATAGACGGAGCAGAAAAGGCCTCCACACAAGCATCGGGCAATATCCGGAACTTCCCCTACCCCGTCAACATCGGTCGGAATGCAGAAACACACGGCCAAGAGACTTCGGTCTACATCTGCGATGCTCAAATGGACGAAGTCGGCATTTTCGCCAAGGCACTGACTTCCTCTTTTCACCCGGAAGAAGCCGCTCTGTGGCTAGATTTTGAGCAAGAGACGGAAAATGGTACATTCTACAGTTACGGCATCGGTGCACGTACGTACGGCAGCATCTGGCCCGACCGTAGCGTACAGCCCGAAATGTGGCAAATGAAGAAAACCGGACAACCTCTTTCTTTTTCCATGTCGGATGTGACAGAGGGAGTCGTTGAGTTATGGAATCGCAATCATTATACAAATGCTTCCCGATATGCCATACGATGGGAATTGAAAGAAGATGACAAGGTTATTCAATCGGGCGACTTGGCACTCTCAACAGCGCCGCTTAGCCAAGAGCTGGTGCACATACCTTATAAGAAGCCAGCCCTGATTCCCGGCAAAGAATACCGCCTGATGCTTCATGCCGTCCTGAAAAAAGATGAATTGTGGGCAAAAGCCGGACATGAGGTGGCATGGGAAGAACTTGAACTGCCTTGGAGCCTGCCATGCTCTTCGGAAGAAAAGGCTCAAGGCGTACCTTCCTATTCACTTTCGGAGAAAGAATTGGTTGTCTCCGGAGATGGCTTCAAATATGTATTCAACCGTACCGACGGACAACTGACGTCGATGGTTGTTCAAGATATGGAACTGCTGGAATCACCGCTCCGGCTGAATCTTTGGCGTGCCCCGCTGGCCAATGAGCTGGACAACTGGAATGCCTCCAGCGCCCGCTCCTCCAACTGGAAAGAAGGTTACGGATACACGGTAGCCACAGAAATGTATTCTGCAGGGATTGACCGCCTGACACATCAGCCCCTCTCTTTTTCGGTGTCCGAAACCACCGAAGGCGTACATATACACATCATTGATGCGGAATTGATGGGCAAAGGAGAAAAAGAGAAAAAAGACCTCTACATCGAAGGAGTACAGAACAACGGCATCATCAACCACTATGAGTATATTATCAATAGTGAAGGGACGATAGAGATACGCCATGTATTGAAGCCTGAAGGGAAAATGCCGCTTTGGTTTCCTCGCATAGGACTTACGCTGACCGTAAGCGATGCGCTCGACCAAGTGAAATGGTACGGCCGAGGACCGCAAGAGAACTATCCGGACCGGAAAACCGGCTATCCGATGGGGATATATGCCTCTACCGTACAAGCTATGTACGAGCCCTATCTAATGCCACAAGATTACGGATTGCGGACAGATGTACGCTGGCTGCAACTGACCACGGACAAAGGCATCGGCCTTCAATTCAAGATGAACGAATGGTTCAACTTCAACATTTATCCGTACAGCACAGACAATCTGACGAAAGCGATGTATACCTACCAATTGCAGAAGCAGAAAGGCATGACCCTGAATCTCGATTATGCCACTACCGGGGTCGGCTGTACGGCCCGCGGTGTATTCGGTGCTTACAAGGCGATGCCGCAGGAATATCGGAGAACCATCAGCATAAGACCTATGATGAAATAAAAATATTGTATCGGACTGGTAAGATTATGAAAAACAAAAATTACTTTATTCTATTAGTGTTGTTTTTAAGCGCTTTACAAATAAAAGCGCAGTATTCATTCGACAACGTGCTTTATGGTGCAGCCTACTATCATGAATATATGCCCTATGAGCGACTGGATGAAGATATCCGGCTGATGAAAAGAGCCGGCCTGACAGTAGTGCGCGTTGGAGAATCTGCCTGGGGAGTATTTGAGCCGCAAGAAGGAAATTTTGAATTTGAATGGATGGACCGCATTCTGGACAAGATGCATGCAGCAGGAATCAAAGTCATCTTGGGAACTCCCACCTATTCCATTCCTGCATGGCTGGCATACAAACACCCGGAAGTGCTGGCAGAACACGCCAAAGGAAACAAAGCCTATTATGGAATCAGACAGAACATGGATTTTACAAACCCGACCTACCAATTCTATTGCGAACGGATTATCCGCAAGATGCTGGAAAGATATGCACAGCATCCGGCAGTCATCGGGTATCAAGTGGACAACGAAACAGAAGCGCGCGGAGTAAACAACAGAGACTATTTCTTCGGATTCAGGAACTACATCAAACAGAAATTCAACAATGACCTGAATCTGCTTGCCAAGGAATGGGGAATGAACTACTGGGGAATGAACATCAACACCTGGGAAGAGTTCTATCCGCGCGATGGAGTGACAAGCCCCTCGTACAAGAATGAATGGGAACGCTATAACCGGAAGGAAGTGGCCGATTTTCTGAATTGGCAGTGCGACCTTGTAAATGAATACAAGCGTAAAGACCAATTTGTCACCCACTGCTTTATGCCCGACTTCCATAATATAGACCAAGTGGAAAGTTTCAGGCAGATGCAATATCCTGCCATCAATGTCTATCACGATGTACAGGATAAACAAGACGGCCAGCGCATCGCTTATGCCGGTGACTTCGTGCGCACCGTGGCCGACAACAATTACATCGTCATGGAAACCAACGCACAAGGCATCGGCTGGGATGCCCGCACCCAGTTTCCTCCCTACGACAACCAGTTGCGGCAGAATGTGTACGCACATTATGCTTCCGGAGCCAATATGGTGGAATACTGGCACTGGTCTACCCTGCACTACGGGCAGGAGACATACTGGCGAGGCGTGCTGGGCCATGACCTCCAGCCCAACCGCATATACAAGGAATTCACCACCACCGCCAAAGAGTTGGAAAGAATAGGCAGCCACATCGTGAACTTGAAAAAGAAAAACCGGGTAGCTATCCTCTACAGTCATGATTCTTATCATGCTCTCGGCTTCATGCCCTACACTTACAAGAGCAATTATCCCATTGATATGGTGCATAAAGCCCTCTATTTCCAAAACATAGAAACGGACATCATCCCTTGTGACAAGACAACCGATTTCAGCGGATATGACATGCTTGTCATTCCCCCTTTGTATGTGGCTACCGACCAATTGCTATTAGCCATTGATGAATTCGTACAGTCCGGCGGACACGTGGTAATGATGCACAAAAGCGGTTACTGCAATGAGCACTCCGCAGTTCGGGCCACCTTGGCTCCCGGGCCGCTACGCAAAGCCTGCGGCTTCCATTACCAGGAATTCTCCACTATCGGTGACTTATCATTAAAGGATAACCCCTTTCAATTAGAGGGAAAGAACCAGATAAGCGACTGGTATGAATTCCTGATTCCCGAGACAGCCACCCCGTTGGCTTATGCAGAGCATCCGTTCTTCGGCAAATGGCCCGTTGTCACCGAAAACAAGTATGGCAAAGGCAAACTGACCTACATAGGAGCCTACCCTTCGCAGGAATTGCTGAATGCCATCGTGCGAAAGGCAGCCATCCATGCCGGTATCATCTCTTCAGAGAGCGACGTGTTCCCCATCATACAGCGTTCGGGAATAAACAAAGCCGGAAAAGCCATCCGTTACTTCTTCAATTACAGCAGCGAGAGTAAAGAAATCACTCATAACTATCCGACATCCAAAGAGCTGATTTCCGGCAAGACTGTAAAAGAAGGAGACCATGTAACATTGCCCCCCTGGGGAGTTCTCATCATGGAAGTTTATTGACCATCAGAAAACATGAGAAAAAATGAGAAAAAAGATATTTGCCTTTCTATTGCTAAGTGCCCTATATGCCGGCGCCCAAGAAGCTCCGGACTGGGAGAATCCTATTGTAGTCGGCATCAACAAAGAGCCGTATCATGCCACACTGACATTGCCTTCGCAAAAAGTCGATTGCAAAGAAATCATATCCCTGAACGGCAAGTGGCGATTCCAATGGTCTGCCGACCCGGGAAAGCGCCCGGCCGACTTCTACAAGAATGATTTCAATACCGACACATGGGATACCATCACAGTGCCGGGAGCATGGCAATTGCAAGGTTATGGGAAACCTATCTATTCCAACGTAAACTATCCCTTCCAGAAGGATGCACCCAGAGTGACAAGCGAGCCTCCCGCCGAATATTACAGTTACGGGCACAGAAATCCCACAGGCTCTTATGTCACCACGTTCGAAGTGACGCCCGATATGAAAGACAAGTGCCTATACCTTCACTTTGAAGGAGTAAAATCGGCCATGTATGTCTGGGTAAACGGAGAGCGGGTAGGCTACAGCCAGAATTCGATGTCGCCTGCCGAGTTTGACATAACCGAATTTGTGAAGAACGGAGCCAATCGTCTGGCAGTGGAAGTGTATCGGTGGTCGGACGGCAGTTATCTGGAAGACCAGGACATGTGGCGGCTTAGTGGAATACTCAGGCCGGTAGAGCTATGGGTACGTCCCCGGACAAATATCCGGGACTATAGGTTCAGCAGCGACTTGTCGGACGACATGCGTTCAGCTACATTCGGAACCGAAATTTGGATAAGAAACCAGACCGACCGCAAAGTAAAAGACCTGACCGTAGAAATAAACCTGGTGGGGAAAGACAACAGAGGAAATAAACTCGACAAAAAAATGGTGGCTCCCGTAGGTACTATTCAGGCCTTTTCTGAAACGAGCGTCACACTGTCCGAAATGCTCCGGGAGCCTCAACTATGGTCTGCCGAAAAACCGCATCTATATGACATCCACATCAAGCTTCGCAGGAAGAATGAACTTTTGGAATCGTTCGAATACCATTGGGGCATACGGAAAATAGAAATCGCGGGAGACGTCTTCAAAGTCAACGGGAAAGCCGTCAAGCTGAAAGGAGTGAACCGTCACGACTTCCATCCCCGTATGGGATTCTTTGTCGACAGCCGGACGATGGAGAGAGATATCCGGCTGATTAAACAAGCCAACATCAACATGATACGCACGTCCCACTATCCACATCTGCCATTGCTGTACGAGCTATGTGACAAGTATGGAATCTACGTAATGGACGAAGCGAACCACGAAAGTCATGCCTACGGTTTGGGGAACAAAGTATTAGGAGACAACCCTCAATGGACACTGGCCCATGTGGACCGGGCAGTAGCCGTGGTGGAAAGGGACAAGAACCATCCGTGCATCCTATTCTGGTCATTGGGCAACGAGGGTGGAAGCGGTGCCAATTTGCGAGCTATGGCAGACACAATCCGTGCCTTAGACCCCACCAGACCGATATACGACGATACAGACCGCACCGTATCCGATGTCTATGACGAAGCTTATCTGCATCCCGACGCTTTGAAGGAACTTGGCGAGAAAATAACCGACCGCCCCGTATTCATGAGAGAGTATGCCTACGCCATGGGAAATTCCATCGGCAACCTCAAGGAGTATTGGGATGTGATTGAAAAGGACGAAAGTATTATCGGAGCTGCCATTTGGTGCTGGGTAGACCAAGGCATTCCTAAAAAGCTTAACGGTGCACCGTTAAGTTTCGGCGAGAGCCCCTCGTCACTCCCATTACTGCCCGATGAATTCTGGGCGTATGGAGGAGATTTCGGGGACTATCCCAACGACGGTCCCACCGGCATTAACGGGCTGGTATCTCCCGACCGGGTGCCTCACCCCCATTACTATGAAGTACAAAAAGTATATCAATACATCAAGTTTGAAAAGAAGGGAACACAGCAAATCAAATTGACCAACGGGTATGCGTTTTCCGATTTGGATGAATTCGATTACAGCTATGAGTGGATATGCAACGGAAAGGCTGTACGCAACGGCGACCTCCACTTGTCCGAAGGGAATCTGCTGGAGGTACCTTCAAGACCGGATAAGTGTGGGGAACTTTGCCTCAATGTATATGCCACGTTGAAGGAATCCACGACGTGGGCAGAGAAGGGCTTCAAAGTTGCCAAGGAACAACTTACGTATCATGACTATGAATTCCCACAATTGAAGGATGACGGCGGGAAGGCCACGTTTAAGGAGACACCCGAAGCGGTGGAAATTATAGCCGCCGATGCCTTGTTCACCATAGAAAAAGGTACCGGTGCTTTGGTGAGTTGGCGAGTCAAGGGAGAAGAGTTGTTGCACAGTGCCTTGGAACCCTATTTTTGGAAACCGGCAAATGACATTCAGGTCCGCAACGGCTACAATGAACGTTTGAGCGCTTGGAAAAATGCAGAGCAAAAACGTATCGTAAAGGCATACCAAGCAACCGTAAACGATGGTATGGTGATAGTGGATGCCAGTCTCTCCCTCCCCCGGATAGGAGCCGGTTACCATCTCCGCTACACTGTGGACGGCAAAGGCCGCATACAAGTAGAAGCAACCTATCAGCCTGAAAAGGAAGATATTCCGCTGATGCCCAAATTCGGTATGCGCATGAGAATGCCCTCGGCGCTGAACCGGATAGCCTGGTACGGACGCGGCAAGTTCGAGAACTATCCCGACCGCAAGAGCGCCGCTTTCCTGGGAGTCTACGAGTGTGGCATACACGAATTTATCACGAACTACATCGTACCGCAAGACAATGCCAACCGGTGCGATACACGCTGGTTCATGCTGGGAGACAGTGAGCGATGGAAAATACAAGTCAAAGGCTTGCAACCCCTATGTTTCCGTATATGGCCCTACGGGGAAGAAGACCTGGAAGGGAAAGAGCATGCGCACGAACTGCCCGAACGCGACTTCATCAACCTGAATATCGACTCCAACATACACGGAGTAGGTGGAAACGACGGATGGGGCGCACAGACCATGAAGCCATACACCATTGACGGCAATCGCTCCTACCGGTATGGGTTTATCATGGAGTATATGGACAAAACAGAATAATCCGTTCATCAATGCATTCAAAAAGGGAATAAACATTTTGTAAACAACAATAAAGGTATGAAAAGAAACATCTTTAAAACAATTCTCCTATCCGCCTGCATCCTGCAAGGGGGCAGTGCATTGGCACAACAAGAGAAAGCAGAACCGGGCAAGTTCTCACCTACCTGGGAGTCATTGTCCCAATACGAAGTGCCCGAATGGTTCCGCAACGCCAAATTCGGCATATGGGCACACTGGGGTCCGCAATGCCAACCCGAAGCCGGCGACTGGTACGGTCGTGGCATGTACGAAGAGGGCGGTGCTGCCTACAAGTGGCACTTGGAGCATTACGGACATCCTTCGGAATTCGGCTTCAAGGATGTAATCAACGAATGGAAAGCCGAAAAATGGAATCCGGAGAGGCTGGTAGCCCTTTTCAAGAAAACCGGTGCCCGATATTTCTTTGCTATGGGCAACCATCACGACAACATGGACTTGTGGGACAGTAAATACCAATCATGGAACTCCGTCAACATGGGCCCCAAGCGAAACGTACTGGGCGAATGGGAGAAAGCGGCCCGCAAAAACAAACTTCCCTTCGGTGTCAGCATCCACTCCTCCCATGCTTGGACATGGTATGAAACTGCACAAGGAGCCGACAAGAAAGGCCCATACGCAGGAATCTCCTACGATGCCCGCGTAGTGACTAAGGAAGACGGCAAGGGAAAATGGTGGGAAGGCTACGACCCGCAAGAGCTATACGTACAGAATCATGCCCTGAGCGGACATGCTTGGGCTGCATGGGACTGGCCCGAAGGAACCTCTGTCCCCCCACAGAGCTACTACGACAACTTCTTCGACCGCACAGTGGACATGATAAACAAATATCATCCCGACCTGGTCTATTTCGACGACAGCGTACTCCCCTTCTGGCCCATCAACGATACGGGGCTGAAAGTCGTGTCGCACTACTATAACCAGAACATGAAGCTTCACAAGGGCAATCTCAATGCTGTAGTCTTCGGAAAGAAGCTGGAAGCTAAACATAAAGAGGCCATCGTATGGGATGTAGAAAAAGGGGTTCCATCGGAATGCCAGGACAAGGCGTGGCAAACCTGTAGTTGCCTCGGTACTTGGCACTATAACCGCTCTGCTTACGAAGACAACTGGTATAAATCAGCCGGGACCGTCATCCACATGCTCATTGACATCGTCAGTAAAAATGGCAACCTATTACTAAGCGTACCAATGAAAGGAAACGGCACCATCGACGACAAGGAAGAAAAAATTCTGGAAGACATAGCCGCCTGGATGGAGGTGAACGGAGAAGGAATATTCGACACACGTCCCTGGTGTATTTATGGTGAAGGTCCCTCCACAGAAACAGCAATACCTTTGGACGGAGCAGGATTCAACGAAGGCAAGAACGCACCCTACACTTCTGCCGACATCCGGTTTGTGAAAAAAGGGAAATACTTGTATGCCCATATCATGAAATGGCCCTCAGACGGAAAAATACAGATAAAATCACTGGCTACCGGCAGTCCCTACTGCAAAGGAGAAATCGAAAAGGTAGAATTATTAGGAGGCGGAAAGGCAAAGTTCAGAAGAACTTCCAAAGGCTTGCTTATTGACCTTCCCAAAGACAAGACACCCAATCCTATTTCTTTGGTACTGAAAATCACTAACCGTTAAACTGCTGATATTGTATGAAAAAGGGATTTTTTTTAAGATTATTTGTCCTGCTGATGCTGACATTTTTCATAGCAGAACAAGGCAGAGCACAAACCTACCAACGCACCTCACAAGGCATAAAAAGCACTGTGCAAGGTATAAATATAGATATTAGCTTCTTCTCTCCTGTCACAGTGAGAATCTTAAAATCGCCTGACGGCTGGAAGTATACCAAAGAAAGCTTGTCGGTCATCGGGCAACCGGAAAAAGTAAAACTATCCGTCTCTTCGAAAGGGGGCATATTGACTATCAAAAGCCATCAGCTTACAGTCCATCTCAACGAAGAGACCGGACAAATAACTTTTGCCTCTTCCGATGGAAAATCGCTGTTGCAAGAACAAAATAAAGGTGCACGTTTTGATGATTTCAACGATGCCGGCACAAAAACCTTCAGCGTTTATCAATCGTTCACCTTAGAGAAAGACGAAGCTATTTATGGATTGGGACAATTGCAAAACGGCAAAATGTCGCAACGTAACCAGACCAAACGCCTTATCCAAGACAATCTTGAAGATGTGATTCCCTTCTTCCAGTCCGTCAAAGGCTACGGTCTCTTTTGGGACAACTATTCGCCAACCATCTTCAAAGACAATCAAGAAGAGACATCCTTCCTTTCTGAAGTCGGCGACTGCATTGACTACTATTTCATGTACGGCGAAAATGCCGATGGAGTAGTTGCCCAGATGCGCTACCTCACAGGACAAGTGCCCATGTTTCCATTATGGACATATGGATTCTGGCAAAGCCGTGAACGCTACAAAAGCCAAAAAGAGATTGTTGGCGTAGTGCAAAAATACCGCGAACTGGGTGTGCCCCTCGATGGAATTATCCAGGATTGGAGATACTGGGGAAGCAACTACCTGTGGAACGCAATGGATTTTTTGAACGAAGAATTCTCCGACCCCCAAAAAATGATGGAAGACATACACGGAATGAACGCCCACATTATTATCTCCATTTGGTCAGCTTTCGGACCACATACCAAACCCTATCGCGAGTTAGACAAAGGGAACATGCTCTTCAACTTCCGCACATGGCCCGAATCCGGTTCCGAGAAGTGGCCTCCCAATATGGACTATCCATCCGGTGCCCGCGTGTACGATGCCTACCATCCGCAAGCACGCGACATCTATTGGAAGTACCTGAACGAGAACCTACGTTCTGTGGGTATAGACGGCTGGTGGATGGACTCTACCGAACCCGACCATTTTCACCCCATTCCTGAAGATTTTGACACGCCCACCTATTTGGGGTCATTCCGTAAAGTACGCAATGCCTACCCTTTAATGAGTGTAGGTGGAGTGTACGACCACCAGCGTGCCGTAACTTCAGATAAACGCGTATTTATCCTTACCCGCTCAGCCTTTGCCGGCCAGCAACGTTATGGTGCCAATACATGGACAGGAGATATCACAGCATCATGGGAAGTTTTGGAGAAGCAAATACCTGCGGGATTAAACTTCTCACTATGTGGCATTCCCCATTGGAACAGCGATATCGGCGGATTCTTCCTATGGCAATATCCCTTGATGCTGGATGACCCGGATTATCGCGAGCTTTATGCCCGTTGGATACAGTTCGGTACATTCTGTCCCATGATGCGGTCACATGGGGAAGGTGCTCCCAGAGAAATCTATCAATTCGGCAAAAAAGGCGAGCCAATATACGATGCGATTGAGAAATACATTCGGTTACGCTACAGTTTGTTACCATACATCTACACAACTGCCTGGGAGGTAACTGCCAATCAGTCCAGCTTCATGCGTGCCTTGGCAATGGATTTTGCCCACGATCGCAACGTGTGGAACATCCACAATCAGTATATGTTTGGCAAATCCCTATTGGTATGCCCTGTAACCCAACCCATGTATACCCAAACAGTTTCGGACACCATCCGTGTAGAAGATTTCAGTACCGTTAAGTCTATACGAATATATCTGCCTAAAAATACGGAATGGTATGATTTTTGGACCAATCAGAAACACTCCGGCGGACAATATATCGTGAAAGATACCCCTATTGACATTTTACCACTTTATGTGAAAGCAGGTTCCATCCTGCCAATAGGTCCCGAAGTGCAGTATAGCACCGAAAAATCATGGGACAACTTGGAGATAAAAGTGTATCCCGGTTGTAACGGCGAATTCACACTTTACGAAGACGAGAATGACAACTACAATTATGAAAAAGGAATGTACAGCACCATTACGATGAAATGGAATGACCGTACTCGCATGCTCACTATTGAAAATCGGAAAGGAGAGTTTTCCGGTATGTTGAAAGAACGGAAATTCAACATAGTAACTGCTGATGGCGCAAAAAAGGCAGTGGCTTATAATGGGAAAAAAGTAACGGTTAAAATGTAATGGTTTCTAAAAACAGCTATTAATTTGCATTATGGAAATAAATACTCGTATGAAAAAATACCATCATTATCTTACCCTTTTAAGTTTATTTATGCTGCTCGGCATCCTGAAATTGCAAGCAGCGATACAACTCCCTGCCATATTTTCCAACCATATGGTGCTACAACGTAACTCAGAACTTACTTTCTGGGGATGGGGTATTCCGGGAGAAACAATTTCCATCGCCCCCGAATGGATGAAAGGAGAAATAATCAAAACCCAAGTCAATAATACGGGGAAATGGTCAGCCCGTGTACCTTCCGGCGAAGCCGGCGGACCTTATGAGATTCGTTTCAGCGGCTCGTCAGAAGTAACCTTGACCGATGTCATGCTAGGCGAAGTTTGGCTGTGCAGCGGACAATCCAATATGGAATGGAGCGCCAACCACGGCATAAAGAACGGAGACGAGGAAACGGCAAATGCCCATTGTCCCAATCTCCGAATTTTTCACGTGGCCAGAATAGCCGCCCCGTTCCCTCAAGAAAACTGTTTCTCGCAATGGACACAGTGCACGCCCGAAACGATGCGCAGCACGAGTGCCCTGGCCTACTTCTTCGGCCGCAACATCCAGGAAGAGCTGGACGTGCCGGTAGGAATCATCGTAGCCGCATGGGGCGGAACCACCGCCGAGACATGGACGCCCCGCGAATGCGTAATGAGCGACCCGGTCTTGTGCGACTATCCGTATGAATCCAATCCTTGGTTTCCGGCTGAAACAGGCACGTTGTACAACAGCATGATTTATCCCGTGATGCCCTACGGCATTGCCGGATGCATCTGGTATCAGGGAGAAGCCAACCAAGGCCGTGCCAGCTCCTACGCCCGGGTGATGCAGCGGCTGATAGGCTCGTGGCGTACCGGATTTAACAAGGAATTCCCATTCTATCTGGTCCAGATAGCCCCCTTCCAATACCACTCCAAAGACAACGGACCGGCACTGCTACGCGAGCAGCAGGCCATGTTGCCCGAAATGCTGGACAAGGTCAAGATGATTACCGTGTCAGATTTGGTGGACAATGTGCAGGACATCCATCCACGTGACAAAAGAAGCGTAGGCAAACGTCTCGCCAATCTTGCACTGGACGATACATACCATATATATGCAGGCCCCTATAAAAGCCCGGTCTTTGAAAGCGCCTGCCGCAAAGGCAACCATGTGACAATCTCTTTCAAAGACATAAAGAACGGACTGGCCGTACACGGGAAAAGGATAGAGGGGCTGATGATGGCCGCAGCCGGCCAGGAATGGCAAGAGGCCCGGGCCAGGATAGACGGGGGAAAGCTGATTGTCCCGGTAAAAGGAATCGAAAGCCCGGTTTCCATTCGCTACTGCTTCAGTGACGCTGCTCAAGGCAACCTTTTTTCAACGGAAGGCATCCCCTTAGCCCCCTTCCGGGCAGACAGCATTGCCTCTTCTGAAAACATTCCGGTTTCTACAGACAGCGCTTTGGAAGAATCTTTTGAATTCTCGCCCAAGTTCTCTACCGGCAATGCCAATCCCCTTCTCGACTTCCAATACATGGCCGACCCCACAGCAGTGGTGCACGACGGCCGCATTTATGTGTACGGTACTAACGACCACCAGCAATATGATGTAGTGGGCCGTAACGGGAAAAACACCTATCAGCACATCCATTCGCTGACGATGGTCTCTTCTGACGACATGGTGAACTGGACTTATCACGGAGTAATCAATGTAAAGGCTCTGGCTCCCTGGGGAATGGCTTCGTGGGCACCTTCCATCGCTTCGCGCAAGGAGGCCGACGGCAAAACCCACTTCTATCTGTACTACTCCAACAGCGGTTCCGGTGTAGGTATGCTGACCGCCACTTCCCCCGTGGGGCCCTGGACAGACCCATTGGGCAAATGCGTGGTAGACGGCAATACTCCAGGACTCGGCAAGTGTAAAGCTCCCTTCGATCCGGGAGTAGTCATCGACGACAAGGGCATCGGCTGGCTCTCCTTTGGCGGGGGCGACAGCGACGACTACATTCCCGGAGACGCACGCATCGTGCGGCTGGCAAATGACATGAAGACGCTGGACAGCGAAATAGTTGAAATAAAAGCGCCATACCACTTTGAAGCAAACGAACTGAACTATCTGAACGGCACTTGGATTTACACCTACAACACCAACTGGAAGAACCGGGATGCATGGCCCCACAAGGATATAGACAAGCCGAGCCGGTGCTGCATGAGCTACATGACGAGTCGCACGCCACTTGAGACAGACAGCTGGACCTATCGGGACAACTACTTCAAAAATCCCGGCGACTATGGCATGTCCGACAGCAACAACCATACACATCTGGTAAAATTTCAAGGGAAGTACTATCTCTTCTACCACTCACTGGGCTTGCAGGACAGCCGCGACCTCAAAGTGGGTGTCCGCAGTATCTGCGTGGAAGAAATAGAGGTGGACGAAAAGGACCTCACTATCCACATGGGCACAGCCACAGCCAAGGGCGTTTCACAAATCAAGCCTCTCGACCCGTTTGCGCAGCAACAGGCCGAGACCACAGCCGCCACACGCGGCGTTGCCTTTGAACCGACCGGACAGACAGGCAACATGTCTGCCGTAGGAAACAAGAGCGGACAGGCCATCTGTGTCCGCGGTGCGGAATTCCCGCAATCACCTCAAGCCATACAGATGAAGATAAAAGGGAAAGGCTCCATCGAAATACACATGGACAGTCCAGACGGTCCGCTCCTATCCACCTTGACCTTTGATACCGATACGTGGCAAACATTGACAAAGCCGTTGGACAAACGGATAAAAGGCAAACACGACATTTACTTCGTATTCGGGAACGGAAAGTTCTTATTTGACGAATGGAAATTCACAAAATAATGAATCCGTCGGCAGAATCTGCCCAGTATCTCTTCACCCTTGTGATGATATCGCTGCACAATTCGAGCCAACACACAACAAGCCAGCAAGTTACTTTGCCAGCGTTTTGCCACCATATTGGCAAAGTTTTGCCATGCCTTTGGCAAAGCTTTGCCAATGTGGTGGCAAAACCTTGCCAACTTGTCGGCAAGAAAGACAAAAGCAACATCGCTGTCCGCAAAGAGGCGGAAGCACGTCCTCAATATAATTCCGCTAACGGGAAAGAGACAGATTGGTTCCATTAACGGGCAGAAGTTTTAAAAAATGGGAAGGATTTGGCACAATAGTTCCGCGCAAATTCTCATTTATCGAACAAAAATTGTATTTTTGCCTGCGACTGAAAAATCAGTAATATCATAGAATAGACAATTCCCGAACAAATATGAGCGAAGATTTTGAAGCACCGAAAGATGATTTGGACAAGGAACTCCCGGCCGGGAGCGAAGAACACTCGGATTACAAACCTGCGGACGCAAAGGATGCCAATATAAAGCACCAACTGAGCGGCATGTACCAGAATTGGTTTCTGGACTACGCCTCATACGTTATATTGGAACGTGCCGTACCCCATATCATGGATGGTCTGAAACCCGTACAGCGGCGTATCCTCCACTCCATGCGCCGCATGGAAGACGGGCGCTACAACAAGGTGGCGAACATCGTAGGACATACCATGCAGTTCCATCCGCACGGTGATGCTTCTATCGGCGATGCTCTGGTACAACTGGGACAAAAGGACTTGCTCGTGGATTGCCAGGGAAACTGGGGTAACATTCTGACGGGTGACAGCGCCGCTGCCCCCCGTTATATCGAAGCACGTCTCTCCAAGTTCGCACTGGACGTGGTATTCAACCCCAAGACCACCGAATGGAAACTCTCTTATGACGGGCGAAACAAAGAACCGGTTACACTACCGGTAAAATTCCCACTGCTGCTTGCACAAGGTGTGGAAGGTATTGCCGTAGGCCTGTCATCCAAAATATTACCACATAACTTCAATGAGCTGTGCGATGCTTCCATCAGCTATCTGCACAACGAAGAATTCAAGCTGTACCCCGACTTCCAGACGGGAGGCAGTATCGATGTATCCAAATACAACGACGGTGAACGTGGCGGTGCGATACGCGTGCGCTCCAAAATAGAAAAGATAGACAACAAGACACTTGCCATTAAGGAAATTCCTTACGGGAAAACGGTGGCCAGTGTATGCGACTCCATCGTAAAGGCCAGCGAAAAAGGAAAAATCAAGATACGTAAGGTAGAGGACCTAACATCCGGCAGTGTGGAAATATTAGTGCATCTAGCCCCGGGTGTATCATCCGACAAGACCATCGATGCCCTCTATGCCTTCACCGACTGTGAAGTGAGCATCTCTCCCAACTGCTGTGTCATCGACGACCAAAAGCCCCACTTCCTCACCGTGAGTGATGTATTGCGCAAATCAGTCGACAACACATTGGCACTGCTACGCCAGGAACTGGAAATCCGTAAGGGAGAGATACTGGAAAGCCTGCATTTCGCTTCACTCGAAAAGATATTCATTGAAGAACGTATTTACAAGGATAAGGAGTTTGAACAAGCCAAAAACATGGATGCCGCCTGCGAACATATCGATGAGCGCCTGACTCCCTACTACCCGACTTTTATCCGCGAAGTGACCAAGGAAGACATCCTCCGGCTGATGGAGATAAAGATGGCACGTATCCTCAAATTCAACTCCGACAAGGCAGAGGAACTGATAGCACGCATGCGAAAGGACATAGAGGAGATAGACTGCCATCTGGCAAACATCGTGGAATATACCGTCGACTGGTTCCGTATGTTGAAGGACAAGTACGGCAAAGCCTTCCCCCGCCGCACGGAACTGCGTAACTTCGACACCATCGAAGCAACCAAAGTCATCGAAGCCAACGAAAAGCTGTACATCAACCGCGAAGAGGGTTTCATCGGAACTGGATTGAAGAAAGACGAATTCATAGGCAACTGCTCGCCCATAGATGACGTGATTATCTTCTTCCGCGATGGAAAATATATCATCACACCGGTGGCCGACAAGAAGTTCGTGGGCAAGAATATACTTTATGCCAACATTTTTAAGAAGAACGACAAACGTACCATCTACAATGTCTGCTACCGTGACGGCAAGGAGGGGACAAGCTATATCAAGCGTTTTGCCGTCACTTCCGTGGTGCGTGACCGCGAATACGATGTGACGCAAGGTACTCCCGACTCCCGTATCACCTACTTCACCGCCAATCCCAATGGAGAAGCTGAAATCATCAAGGTAACCCTGAAACCCAATCCCCGTGTACGCCGTATTATCTTCGAGGAGGATTTCAGCAACATCAATATCAAGGGACGGCAGGCCATGGGAAATATACTCACGAAACTCCCCGTACACAAGATAGCCTTGAAACAACGTGGAGGCTCCACGCTGGGTGGACGGAAAGTCTGGTTCGACCGTGATGTGCTACGTCTCAACTACGACGGGCGCGGAGAATATCTCGGAGAATTCCAGAGCGAAGACACCATCCTTGTCGTACAGAACAGCGGAGAGTTCTATGCCACCAACTTCGACTTGAACAATCACTATGACGATGGCATACGCGTATTGGAGAAATACGATCCGAACAAAGTATGGACCGCCGTACTCTACGATGCCGACCAGCAGAACTATCCTTACATCAAGCGTTTCTGCTTCGAGGCAACCGCCCGCAAGCAAAACTACTTGGGAGAAAACAAGAACAGCAGCCTCATTCTGCTGACAGACGAGTGCTACCCGCGTTTAGAGGTGGTGTTTGGCGGCCACGACAATTTCCGAGAGCCGATGGTGGTGGAAGCCGACGAATTCATCGCCGTGAAAGGCTTCAAAGCAAAAGGTAAGCGCCTGACCACCTATACTATAGAAACCATCAACGAGCTGGAGCCTACCCGTCAACCGGAACCCTCGCAGAAAACCGAAGAGCAGGAAACGGATGAAGAACCGGAAATTCTGGACCCCGACCACGGTAAAAGCGAAGGGGACATACTGGACGAGATGACAGGACAGATGAAACTCTTTTGATGAAGGACGGAAATGAAGTATTAGTGGCTAACGATTACTAATTTGTAATTGATAATTTAATATGTACATATACAAGATAATAATCCTATGCGGACTGCTCTTGGGAAGTGTCGGACTGAAAGCACAAGAAGCACAATGCAGCATCGACCGGAAGCTACGGGCTGACTCCACCAACCGTAACCGTATTATCACCCGTGCCACCATGTATGGTGTCGGCTTCACCAACGTGTTCGACACTTATCTTTCACCTCAGGAGTATAAGGGAATCGATTTCCGTATCTCCCGCGAAAGCATGCGGATGACACGGTTGATGGACGGCAACGTGTCTCTGCAAACTTTCTTCCAGGCAGACTTGGGATATACACACAACAAAGTAGACAATAACAATACATTCTCCGGACTGGCCAACTGGAACTACGGCCTGCATTATAATTTTCCAATCACGGGCAATTTCAAACTGCTTGCCGGAGGAGTCGGCGACTTCAACGGTGGCTTTGTCTATAATCTGCGCAACGGAAACAACCCCGCCCAAGCACGTGCCTATATCAACCTTGCCGCATCGGGAATGGCTATTTGGGACTTGCGCATCAAGAACCGTCCCATCACACTACGCTATCAGGTAAATCTTCCCTTGGCAGGTATCATGTTCATGCCCAACTATGGACAGTCCTACTACGAGATATTTACGTTAGGACATTGGGACGGAGTAGTGAACTTCACCTCCCTGCACAACCAGCCCTCTCTGAGACAAATGCTGACCGCAGACTTTCCGGTGGGACGTGCCCGGATGCGTTTCGCTTACATATGGGACGCACAACAGTCCAAAGTAAATGAAATAAAGACACATACTTACTCGCACGTATTCATGGTGGGGTTCGTAAAGGAACTCTATCTGTTTCCTAACAAGAGAAAGTAAAAAGTGACAAGGTGATAAACGATAAGATGATAAGGATAATGTGCATGAAAAGAAGATATATTTTAATAATTTGGAGTATCCTACTCACGTTATTGCCCCTATTGAACGGATGTATTCGTGAGGAAGAGTTCGACAATACCCCACAAGGCAATTTCGAAGCCTTGTGGAAAATAATAGACGAACAGTACTGCTTCCTGGACTACAAGCAAATAGACTGGGATGCCATCCATGACAAGTACCAGCCACTCATTACCCCGGGAATGAGTTACGACGGTCTATTTGAAATATTAGGTAACATGCTTGCCGAGTTAAAAGACGGACATGTCAACTTGTACTCTTCTTCCAACATGGCGCGCTACTGGGACTGGTATCTGGATTATCCTCGTAACTTCAACGAAAGTATCATTGAAAAGTACCTGGGAAGAGACTACCGCATTGCTGGAGGCGCCAAATATACCATATTGGAGGACAACATAGGATATATCTATTACGGTGATTTCTCCAGCGGCATCGGAAACGGCAACCTGGATGAGATTCTGTTATACCTTTCCGCTTGTAACGGCCTGATTATCGACGTGCGCAACAATGGTGGCGGCAACCTGACAAACGCCACCCGAATGGCACAACGCTTCACGAATGAAAAAGTACTGACGGGATATATTCAGCACAAGACCGGCAAAGGCCATAGCGATTTTTCAGATCCGACTCCCATTTATGTGGAACCTTCCAACAGTATCCGCTGGCAAAAAAAGGTAATTGTCCTGACCAACCGTCATTCCTATAGTGCAACCAATGATTTTGTCAACTCCATGCGCTGTTTTCCCAATGTCACCCTGGTTGGTGACAAAACCGGCGGCGGGTCGGGCCTGCCATTCTCTTCGGAACTGCCCAACGGATGGGGGGTACGCTTTTCTGCCAGCCCGCACCTCGATGCCCAAAAACAGCATATCGAGTTCGGCATCGACCCGGACAAGAAAGTGGATATGAGCAAAGAAGATGAGAACAATGACTTGGACACCATCATTGAGGAAGCAAGAAAAATACTGAAAGTGACTTTCTAAAACGACTTTATCTACAAAACAATTTGCCAAAACGAAAATTCTTTCTATCTTTGCTCCCGCTAATCGGAATTATTCCGCGGATGTGGCGTAATTGGCAGCCGCGCCAGACTTAGGATCTGGTGCCGTGAGGCGTGTAGGTTCGAGTCCTATCATCCGCACAATCCCTATAATAAATTTCAAAAGACAAACAACTAAGAGGGGAGGATATTCATTAAGAAGCATCCTCCCTAACCGCTTCAAGTACCTTTTTTATCTCATCAAAACACAATATTTAGAATACTTATTGTATCTTTGCTTCCAAGAAACACTTCGATTAACCTGAAAAAATGAAACAAAATACGATAAGACCGATGCTTTTCAAGTATTGGGTAGTGTGCCTTCTATTGTTCATCCTCTTCATCCAGGCCAGGGCTTCTTCCTTCATGCCCGCCGTCACCAACTATCTTGCCAAAGACTATGAAGCCGGTTATCAGAACTGGGCATGTGCGCAAGGCAGCAACGGCGAAATGTATTTCGGCAACAGCCAGGGGCTCCTGGTATATGACGGTTATCGCTGGACTCTCCACAAAGTGCCGGGGAACCATATTGTCCGTTCGGTGTATGTGAAAGAAGACCGTATCTATGTGGGGGCATTCGAGGAATTCGGCTATTTCAAGTATTCGGAGGCAGGCACTCTCCGGTACCATTCTTTGAGCAAATTCCTGAAAAATTTCCCCATGGAGAACAACGAGATATGGAACATTGTAGAGCTGGACGGTCGCATCTACTTCCAGTCGTTCAGCGCCTGGTTCTCCTACGACGGGAAGATGGTACACGCTTTCCGCAACAGACAGCAACAGCCGCTCTACTTCTACACCCAAAACGGACATATCTACACACAGATGATTGATGAGGACTTCTATGAATTCGACGGCAAGGATTTCCTTCATCTCTTCCCCCGCAGCCAAGTGAACGATGACAATGTAGTGGCATTACTGCCCGACGGGGACGACAGCTTCCTGATGGTCACAGAGAATAACGGATTGTTCCGCTACAACGGTGACATCACCCCCTGGAAAACAGACATTGATGCAGAGCTGAAGAAACAGCGGGTGAACCGCGCCGTCATGACCAATGATTCCATATTCATGATAGGTACAGTCTTGAATGGCATATACGCCATCGACCGCAAAGGACATTGCCTCTGGCACTTCAATCTGGATAACCGTCTGGACAACAACACAGTCCTGGGCTTGTTCTGTGACAAAGACAACAACGTATGGGCAGCATTGGACGACGGCATCGCATACATCCACCACAACTCACCCGTCATGCTGCTGACTCCTGCCAACCATGAAACCAAACTGGGCATGGTGTACGACATAGCCCACCGGGGCGACTGTTTCTATCTGGCCACCAACCAGGGCTTGTACGAATACCACCAGGTTACCGAGAATCTGCGCCTGCTTCCCCATACTGAAGGACAGAACTGGTATGTGAAGGACATTGACGGGCAACTCTTTGCAGGCAACAATGCCCATACCTTATTAATAGGCGAAAAAGGGAATGTTTCCGTCATAAGCAATACCAACAGCAGTACGTGTCTGATAAAGTGCACCCTCTATGGCGAAGAGATACTGTTGGAATCATCCTACGCCAATTTGCGTATCTATAAAAAGAAGAACGGGCAATGGACCTTTTCGCATGTCATAGACGGCTTCATTGCACCGGTCATGCACTTGGAGGTGGACCAAAGCGGTGTCATCTGGGCTTCACACATGTATCAGGGAGTCTATAAAATAGTCTTGAGCGATGACTTGTCGGCTGTAAAAAGCGTACGGCACATCTCCCATTTAGGCTCGGAATATATCATCGGCCCTATCCAAGTAATGAAAATGCGAGGACGTATCGTCTTTTCCAGTCCCAACGGCTTCTATACCTATGACGACATCACCCGGCAGATTATCCCCTTCCAAAAGCTGAATGCCATTCTGCCTTACATCAGGAATGCTCATTCTGTGGTATCCGTCACGAACGACCGCTTCTGGCTGTCCGGTTCACATGAGTACGTACTGGTAGAGTACGCAGAAGGAGAGTACATCGTGAAGCAGCGCATCCTCATCGAACTGTTTGATTCTCCATGCATAGAGAACTACAACAATGTGTTCGTCGACAATGACGTTGTCTATTTTAATCTGAACAACGGAATCGCCAGTTACAGCAAAAACACAGACAGCCTCAGTCCTACTCTGGAGTCCGCCCTCTCACTGAGCTCGGTCACTGCTTCCTCTTCCGATAAAAAGGAGAAACGCCTGCCTCTGTCTGGAAATGTCGAACTGGAAAGCAATTACCGGGATTTGCTGTTCTCAGTAAGCCTGCCGCATTACAATAAATTGTCCGTACATTTCCATTATGTCCTGCAAGGAGGACAAGGCATGGCGCTGACATCGGACCTGAAAGAGCCCGAAATCCGCTACGGTAGCCTGGATTACGGAGAATACACATTCCAGGCAGAAGCCTATAATGATTTGGGACAGAAAATCGGTGAGGTGGAATATCATTTTGCCATAGCCCGCCCTTTCTACCTCTCCTATTATGCCTTTGCGCTCTATCTCATAGTTCTCACAGCGCTTGTCTACTTTTTCTCCAAGTGGCGCGCCAACCGTGCCATGGAAAAGAAACGGAAGGAGTATGAGGCAGAGCAGGTGCAGCAGAACATCAAGATGCGCGAGCAGGAGCATCTGATAACTCTGCAGCAACAGCAATTGCTGGAAGCCGAGTTGTCGGCAAAGAGTAAAGACCTTGCCAGCATGGCACTGGGTGTATTTGCCAAGAACGAGGTCCTGGAGAAACTTCGTACTGTCGTACAAGAGTCCCTGGTGAAAGGGCAATATGGACGCAAGAACCTCGAATCTCTGCTGAAGCTCATCAACGAAAACATCGAGACACAGGAATTTTGGGATGTATTCCAGAACAATTTCGACCTGATTCATGAGAAATTCTTCCGTAATTTGCGCGAACGTTATCCCAGTCTTACCGCTACCGACCTCCGTTTTTGTGCGCTGCTGCGCCTGAATCTTTCTACGAAAGACATTGCGCAAATGACCAACCTCACTATCCGGGGAGTAGAGGCAGCACGCTACCGTTTGCGCAAGAAACTGGATATCCCCGACGGAACGGGATTAGTGGATTTTCTCATCGACTTGAAATAAAGCGGCTACAAATCATTCAATCACAACAAACTGATTATTAGAAACAAGTAACACGAAAACGTAGTAAAACGGTACCCATTTTTACCCTAAACGTATTATCGTGGTAGTGTTTTTTTTTGCCTTACTTACCGTAATTACTTCCTTTGCCGGCAGAATTATTAACTCTTAAATTTAGTTTATGAGAAGGCAAACTTTATTTCTTCTATTCATGATTTTGTTCTCATTGCCACTGACAGTTTTGGCACAAGGAACAAAGACAGTTAAAGGAACTGTTGTTGATCAGAACAACGAACCGATTATTGGAGCCACGGTTGTAGTAAAAGGCTCTACTATTGGAGCAGCTACCGACCTCGACGGTAACTATGTACTGAACGGCGTCCCCGAAGACGCAACTCTCGTATTCAACTATTTGGGCATGTTGCCGCAGGAAATAAGCGCTGCGGGACAATCCGTCATTAATGTAAAGCTACGTGAAGATGCACAACTACTGGAAGAAGTTGTTGTTATCGGTTACGGTTCGGCCAAGGCGAAAGACCTGACGGCCCCGATTGACGTTGTCAAAGAGAAAGAACTTATCAATGTTCCTACCTCCTCCCCGATGGCAGCATTGCAGGGAAAGGTACCGGGTGTTAACATCATCAATTCGGGAACGCCGGGCGAAGGTCCTAAAGTGACCATCCGTGGTATGGGTTCCTTCGGTGACACCTCTCCTCTCTATGTAGTGGACGGAATGTTCTACGACAACATCAACTTCCTGAACAATTCCGACATTCAGGACATGACCATCTTGAAAGACGCATCCGCATCTGCCATCTACGGTGTACGCGCCGCCAACGGTGTTGTAATCATCACCACCAAGAAAGGAAGCCGCAACCAGGATGCCAAGATTACCTATAACGGTTATGTAGGTATTCAGAAAGCCACCAACCTGCTGGAGATGTGTAACTCTCACGAGTATGCCACCATGATGTTGGAAGCCAACCCGGAAGCTTACCGGTCGATTTTCGAAAAGTCAGTAGCCGAATTCGGAGGCAATATGGAAAACCTGCAATTCAATGCCGATACCAACTGGTATGACGAACTGTTGCGCACAGCCATGATGACCAATCACAGCTTGAATATCTCCGGTGGTACGGAAAAAGCGACCTACTCTGCCGGCATGAGCTATCTGGCACAAGACGGTATCATGGACGTGGAAAACTACTACCGCCGCTTGAACTTCCGTGCCGCCCTTGACTACGAAGCCCGCAAATGGCTGAAAGTAGGCTTCAACGGCGTATTCAGCAACTCGCAGCAGCAGCTTCCCAAGAATGCCGCATGGCAACAGGCATACAACACACCGTCTATCATCCCGGTGTATGATGACCGCCGCGACGATGCCGTATTCCCTAAGAAGTACACATCACCCGAGCAGGTGGGCTTGACCAACAACTTCAACAATCCGGTAGCCACTGCCAACTATTACGACAACCGGAACGAGACCTACCAAGTGCTGACCAACTTCTATGCACAGCTCAACCTCATCCCCGACAAGCTGAATATACGCAGTAGCTACAGCTACGACTACTCAATGATTCGCGGTTCTGAGTTCACTCCTACCTACTATGTAGGCACCAACCAGAAGAAAGAGGTTACCGAACTCACTAAAAAGAACACTAACTACTACAAATATATATGGGACAACGTGGCCACTTATACTGACAAGTGGGGCAAACACTCCTTTACCGGTATGCTGGGTGCATCCATGCGTCAAGAGCAATACCGCCTGCTCGAAGGTACCGCCACCAACGTGCCCGAAGGTGAGGACGTGTGGAAATACATCGCACTGGGCAACAAGGAAGGCGCTACGGTGAAAGACGACGGCTGGAAATACCGCGGTCTCTCCTATTTCACCCGACTGAATTACAACTACAACGACAAGTACATGTTGATGTTCACCTTCCGTGCCGACGGCTCGTCCAAGTACAACGACAAATGGGGCTACTTCCCCTCCATCGGTGCCGCATGGGTCATCTCCCAAGAACCGTTTATGAAGAACCAGAATATCTTCGAATACATGAAGCTGCGTGCCAGCTGGGGTAAGCTGGGTAACGACAAGATTGCTGCCAGTGCAGGCTTCGCAAGCATACAGAACGTACAGTCCGTATTCGGTCCCAATACCGCCATCGACGGATTCATCAACACCACCAACTTCAGCTGGCTGGGTTGGGAAGTAGTGAACGAAACCAACGTGGGCGTCAACTTCAGTACACTGAAGAACCGCTTGAACGCCGACATCGACTGGTACTACCGTCTGACTGACAACGCCGTGATTTCACCCAAGCTCCCGATGAGTGGCGAGCTGCTGGCCGGCAACAACGGACAGATTCTGAATACCGGTATCGACCTCTCCTTGAACTGGAACGACAAGATTGACCAGGACTTCAATTACAACATCGGCGTCAATCTCTCTTATCTGCATAACGAAGTGAAAAGCCTAAAAGGAAACATGAAAATCATCAAAGGCGGAAAGACCGTGAATATGGTGGGCGAGACGATGAACTCATTCTATGGCTACAAGGTCATCGGCATCTACCAGACTCCTGAACAATGTGCTGCCGACCCCATCGCCGTGGCCAACGGACTGGAACCCGGCGACTTCATCTACGAGGACGTGAACGGCGACCATGTGATAGACGGAAACGACAAGCAGGTGTTGGGCTCATACGTGCCCAGCTTTACTTATGGCTTCAATGCCGGATTCTCTTATAAGAACTTCGACTTCAGCCTCACTACCTACGGACAAGCAGGCGGCGAACTGTGGAACCGTAAGCGTGCCCTGCGCTATGCAGCCGACTACTATAACTTTGACCGTGCACAGTATGAGAACCGCTGGACGGGTGCAGGCTCTACCAACGAACATCCGTCGGCCAAGGCTCTTCTCAAAACCTGGAACAAATCAGACAGTAACAACGCTTCCTATTTCGTAGAAAGCTCCGATTACTTCCGCATCCAGAACATCACGCTGGGCTACTCGTTCAAGAACTTGAAGATAGGCAGCTACGTGATGCCGGGACTCCGCCTCTCATTGACGGCCGACCGCCCCTTCACTACCTTCAAGGCCAACAGCTTCACACCTGAAGTGTCGGATGCCGAAGGTTGGGATACCGAAGTATACCCTCTGACTTCAACCTATACTTTCGGAGTGCAAATAGATTTCTAAACCCTAAAACGTAAAACAATGAAATTCTTAAAGAAAACATTCGCATATATACTTCCGGCCATGATGGTACTGGGAGGAGCTACCGCTTGCACCGATTTCATAGAAATCGATCCGGAGAACAAAGTTCCCGAACAAGGCGTGGACTTTACCAACAAGAACAATATGTACCAACCCGTAGTGGGTGCCTACTCCAAAGTACGCACACAGGGCATGCACTGGTGCAACGCACTATTGATGTTCACCCGCGACGGTGACGTGTGGTCGGGCCGTACCGATGACCAGGGCGATGCCGTGGCCTTCGGACGCAAGTTCAACTACAACAACTCATTCTGGGCACTGAACCAGGTATGGATGAACTTCTACGACATCATCCGCATCACCAATGCCGCCCTGCAAAGCCTCGACGGTTATGCCGAATATCTTGCTGCAGGAAGCGAAGATTACAAAACCTACGAATCCTATTGCGGCGAAGTACGTACCATCCGTGCATGGGCTTACTATTGTCTGGTGACCAATTTCGGTCCCACCGTCATCTACCGTGACAACCTGCAGACCGATTTTCGCCGTTCTACCGTAGAGGCCGTATATAATTATATGCTGGAAGATTTGAACTACGCCATCGACAAACTGCCCCGCATGCGTCCCAACCAGATGGAACACAAGGGAGCCGTGACAGCCTTCACCGCCCAAGCATTGGCCGCCCGCATCTATCTGCTGAAAGGAGACTATGCACAAGTGGAGACACTGACCGATGACATCATCAAGAACGGTGGATTCCGTCTCTACGACGACTTCTACCAGCTGTTCAAAATTCCCGGAAAGTTGTGTGACGAATCTTTGTTCGAATGCCAGGTAACAGACTACGGCAATGGTTCTGGCGATTACCTGGGCGTAGACCAATGGTTCAATTTCCAGGGTCCGAACATGGCAGAGAGGTATGATGAAGTAGTGAACGCAGACGGTACCATCAGCTACAAGCAAGCCGAAGGCACCAAGTCCATAGGCGGCTGGAATTTCATAGGCTATGAACCCGAGTTCGTGGCATGGGCCGAAGCCCGTGGCGAAGGTGTGCGTGCCGAGA